>ERZ779643.207-NODE-207-length-56321-cov-20.769825_pt1 | contig 56321 bp, 58 predicted proteins | sample MGYA00511564_ERZ779643 | MGnify/ENA primary metagenome ERZ779643 (study PRJEB29588, sample SAMEA2147114) | human gut metagenome | biome: human gut; feature: human-associated habitat; material: faeces | place: Denmark | collected 2008/2010 ...
TTCTTGAGGAGTTAAATATAATCGATCGTTATACAAAAATATCACCTACTAACAAGAAAATTATATCTTAAATTTCTAGATTAGTCAATATCTCTCCCACTACTAATTTCTTCCACATCCAAAAATGGGACATTCAAAGTACCCCAATCTAAATTTTCCATCATTATATTTATATAGTATTCCATTCTCATTTCCTTCACCATTAAAATAATACACCAAAATTCTAAAAAAAACATTACTTTCGACAAAAGAAGTCAAAACTTTTATTGTCTATATTTGACAAATAAGTCTCCCTATCTTCAAAAAAACTTAAAAATATGTTATAATACCTCTAGGTGATTAAATGTTATATCCTAATAATATTAAAAAAACATATAAAAAGGAAATATCTCATAAAAATCGTGGTATGAGTCTTGAATATTTAATTGAACAAGAAAATACTTACTATAGAGATAATGATATCGCCTACATTTATAAAAAACCAACTCCAATTAGAGTTGTAAAAACTGAATATTGTTCTTATGGTAAAAGAATAACAGATGCTTTTTATGAAATGCCATCCACACTAGACTTTAATGGAATATATCAAGGAAAATACATTGAATTTGATGCTAAAGAAACTAATAATAAAACTTCTTTTCCCTTATCCAATGTCCATCCTCATCAAATAAAACATATAAGAAATATTCAAAACCATCAAGGTATTGTATTCTTAATAATAAGTATGAATGATGAATATTTTATATTAATGGGTAAAGATTTTCTAAACTTTATTGATAATGAAACAAGAAAAAGTATTCCTTATGAATATCTAGAAAAAAATGGAATAAAAATAAATATGACTTTAAAAGGATTAGATTATTTAAGTAAATTAAAGGAGATAATATGAAAAAGTTAAAATTAAAAAAAATTAATTTAAAGAAAAAATCGACTGGAAAAGAAAATAAAAAAGTTTTTACTAAAGATAATATACTTTCAATTATTTTAATTGCAGGTATAGCTATAATTTCAATTGCTTTAGTATTTGCTCTTTACATAATTATTTCTTCACCAGATTTTGATAAAGATAAATTGTATTCAAAAGAGTCTAGTGTATTATATTTTAATGATGGTAAGACTGAACTTGCTAGACTTGGTCAATATGATAGAGTTTTAGTAAATTATGATGAATTACCAGAAGTTCTAATTGATGCTATTGTTGCTACTGAAGACTCAAGGTTCTTTCAACATAATGGTTTAGATATGGCCCGTTTCGCCAAAGCAAGTGTTGGACAAATCCTAGGTAATGATAAAGCTGGTGGAGGTTCTACCTTAACAATGCAAGTTGCAAAACAAATATATTCTAATAAAGAAAGTCATGGTATAAAAGGTATAATTCGTAAATTTCAAGATATATACATGGCAGTATTTAAACTAGAAAGTAATTATACAAAAGAAGAAATAATAGAGTTCTATGTAAATAGTCAATGGTTTGGGTCAACAGGTTCCCTAAACAACTCAGGTTTTGCTGGAGTTGAACAAGCATGTCAAAACTTCTTTGGTAAATCAGTTTCAGATATTTCTCTAGCTGAAGCATCAATTATTGCAGGTATGTTTCAAAATCCTGTTTGGTATAACCCATATACCTACCCTAACAATACTAGAAAGCGTCAAAAAACAGTTTTAACATTAATGGTAAATCATGGATATATTACTGAAGAAGAAAAAAATGCTGTTTTAGAAATTCCCATTGAATCTTTATTAGTAAAAAAAGAAGCTGATGGAAATGGCGAAAGCCGTGCAGCAATTGACTATGTAATTAATGAAATAAAAAGTGATACTGGATATGACTTACGTGAAGTTCCAATGAAAGTTATAACAACAATTGATAAAGATGCTCAAGAGGTTTTAAATAAACTTGAAAAAGGTGAAATATATAAGTTTCCAAATGATGCAATGCAAGAAGGTATAGCTATTACCGATATGACAACTGGTGGCTTATCAGCAATATCTGGTGGTAGAAATTATGGAGCTCGTGGAACAAACAGAGCAACTATTAAAAGACAACCTGGGTCAACAGCCAAAATTCTATTTGACTATGGTCCTTACATTGAATACTTAAATGGTTCACCAGCATCCTTATTCTTAGATGAAGAAACAACTTATACAAATGGCACACCAATAAAGAATGCGGATGGTAAATATAATGGTTTAATGACAATGCGTGATGCTCTAGCAGCATCAAGAAATATCCCCGCATTAAGGGCTTTCCAAGCAGTTAATAAAGAAAATCCAGATTATATTAAAACATTTGTAAAAAGTCTAGGCATTAACTATGGTGATGAACTTTATGAATCTGCAGCTATCGGTGGTTTTGATGGTGTAAGTCCAGTGCAAATGTCTGCAGCATATGCAGCATATGGACGTGGTGGATACTATATTGAACCATATTCATATACAGAAGTAACTTTACTAGATACTGGTAAAGTATATAAAAAACAAAATGAAAAAGTCAAAGTTATGAGTGAAGAAACTGCTTACATGATTACAAGTATTTTAATGACTGCTGCTGAACGTGGTGTTGGTGGTGTCAAAGTATATGGTACAAACATCGCTGCTAAATCCGGTACAACAAACTTAGATAAAGCAACAACTGAAAAATTAGGAATTCCTGCATCAGCTACTAGAGATGCTTGGAACATTACGTACTCTCCAGAATATTCAATAGCTTTATGGATTGGATATGACATCAATAATTCAGAACATTATTTAACAGCAACAATCGGTGGTAGAGTTAGAAATGCTGTTATGAAAGCTGTTGGGTCTAGAGTATATTCTAAAAACAAAACATTCAGTGTTCCGAGTGGCATCATTGAAGTAGAAATTGAAAAAGAAACATTCCCTACTCAACTTGCCAGTGAATTTACTCCAGACAGTTTAAGATATACAGAAATATTTAAAGAAGGTACTGAACCAACTGAAACTTCAGCAAGATTCGATAAACTAAGTTCTCCAACAAATGGTTCATATACATTCGATGGCACAAAGATAAAATTAACATGGAACGGAATTAAAACTCCAGATGCTATTAACACAAGTTATTTAAAAGATTATTTCAATAAATATTATGACACCAGTGCTAATAAGTATTATGAAGAAAGAATTGCTTATAACAATACTTATATAGGTTCTCTAGGTTACAACATTTATGAAAAAAATGATGATGGAACCCTTAATTACCTCGGTCGTACTGATGGTACAAGTTATACAGTAACAAATAGCACCGGAGGTAACAAAACATATGTAATAAAATCAGCATACTCACTATTTACTAAAAATATGAGTGATGACCTAACAATTAAAGTAAATTCAAACATTGACAGTAACATTGAAGATATTGTAAAACCAAATCCAAGTGATGATACAGACACTGAAAAGAATTATGGATTAGATTAAAAAAAGAGTCAGGCACATGACTCTTTTTTAATTCAGAAACGTAAATTGGAAATTTTATAAAAGATTTAATTCTTCCTTTATGCCCTTTTGCAATATTTTTGAAAAATTAATACCTTTTGCTTCTGCCAATAATTTTAACCACTCAGGCATAGTTACTGTAGTTTTTACAGTTTTTGAAGAAATTTTTCTTTCGTGTTCTAAAACATCTAACTCTACCATTGTAATAAACTCATCTTTCCCAACTTTAATATTCATATAATTATAAGTTGGAACAGGTAAAACTTCATATTCTGGTAGCATATTATACAAAGCATCTTGTGCCATATAATATGCTTCATTAAACCCATTACCAAATGTAAAAATATTATCAAAATCAATAAATTTTACATTATATGAATTTCCTTCTTTAGAAAAAATTGCTGGATAAAAATAATTATTCATAACACAAATTCTAAATGGTAATTTATTGTAACGAGCGGGATTATAATTTAATCCCTGTACTCTTTACAATGTTTGATAAAGTACCCGCAGGGATATCACCTTTATGGTTGGGAACAATACAAACCTGTGTGCCTTTTTTGTATTTTAAATGTGAACCTTTCTGACTCACTAGAACCCAACCATCTTTACGGAGTGATTTTATCACTTTTTTTACAACTACCATTTACGCTCCTTTCTAATATATTATAGCAAAAAGTAAAACACGTGTCAACACATATTTCATTTTTTCACATATTCTATTTTTTCACATTACTAAATTTACATTGAAAAGGACATTTATAACAATCTGGCTTTATACTTTTACAAGTATATCTTCCAAATAACACTAATTGATGATGAACTCTACTCCATTTATCTTTTGGAAAAAACTTCATTAAATCTTTTTCTATTTCTAAAACATCATCACTTTTAGTTAATCCTAATCTTTTAGAAACTCTAGCTACATGAGTATCTACAGCAATGGCAGGAACATCATATATATTTGATAAAACCACATTACAAGTTTTTCTACCCACACCAGGTAAACTTTCTAAATAATCTCTATTATTTGGAACAGTTCCTCCATAATCACTCACTAATTTTTTAGCAATTTCAATTATATAAACCGCTTTTCTTTTAAAAGTACCAACTGGTCTAATAATTTTTTCTATATCATTTATATCAGCATCAGCTAAAGAAAAAATATCATATTTAGAAAACAACTCTTTAGTAACTAAATTTACTCTTTTATCAGTTGATTGAGCAGCTAAAACGGTAGCAATTAATAATTCATAATCTTTATTATATAATAGTTCACAGACAGGATTAGGAACAACTTTATCTAATTTTTCTATTACTTCCCTACTTTTCATTTAACCAATCAAAATTCATAACACTAGTTTCATATAATGGAGCTTCTGGTTCTTTTTCCATAGCATTCTTTATATCCTCAGGTGCTTTAATTCCTTTCTTATTCCATTCATTTAATATTCTATCAATATATCTTAAATTAGTTACACCATTATAAACAGCTTCTCTTAAAGCAGCTATAATTAACTCTTCACTATATCCCCCATCAATCCAAGCATTAATTATTTCATAATCCATAGTAGATAAAGTTCTTCCAAATTCTCTTTCAAATACTTGATATATATCATCTTTAGTTTCTTTCTTTTCATTTTTCTTATAATCACTTCTTATTTCATTATAAAAATTATCTAAAGAAACTCTTTCTCTAATCTTACCTAAATCATCTTTTTCAGCATCAACTTTAATTAATCTTTTAGCCATCAAAGAACCATAAGCAGTTAAAACATCTTCTTCTTTCATATTAAGACATTTAGAAACAACTTTCATATCAAATACTTCATCAAATACATTATCAAAATAAAGTAAAAGTAAAAATTCATTTAAAGATAAATTCAATTTCAAGGCTTCTTTAATAAATATAGTTTCTGCCACAAATTTTTTATTATCTTTAAACATAATTCTCACTTCCTTTTCTCTAAATATTTTAATATCTCACTTTTTTTGTTTTTTAATCTATAATTTAATATTTCTTTTTCTATTATTTTATATGTTTCTCCGATTACTTCTCCAACACCAACTATAGAACTAATCTCTTTACTTGTTATATCTATATCTTCTCTTGATTTAATAGGTAATTTATTATACATTTTACTAATTTTAGTAGTTTTAATATTTAATATTTTACCTGCTACTCTAGATATATATAACCCATATTTATATAATATTTCATTATCAATTTTACCAAAATCTAATACCTCGGTAATTTTTATTATATTCCCTTTTTCAACATTTGTAAATGGTATATTTAAAACTTTTACTTGAGCCCACATTCCAAGCAAGTCATCAACATAGTTTATATCATCATAATTAATCTCTAAAACTTCACTAATTTTAGTATCTTTCATTAATTCTAAACCATATTTATAGTTCTTACTAATTAATATTTTATCAAGTTCATTTTTAATTCTTTCTTTAGATAAATCTCCAACTAAATAACTATATTCTTTTATTTTTTCATACAATTCATCTTCTATTTTAAAATCAAGTATACACGCAAATCTAATTGCTCTCATTATTCTTAATGGGTCTTCCTTTAACTTTACATCAATACTTCCTATCATTTTAATAGTTCTACTATCTAAATCTTTACATCCATTAAGTAAATCAATAATCTTACCATTTTTATTCATACAAATAGCATTAATAGTAAAATCTCTTCTTTCTAAATCTTCTTTTAAATTATTAATATATACTACCTTACTTGGTCTTCTATTTACATAATTTAAATCTTTTCTAAATGTTGTTATATCAACATTTAATTTATCTACTTTAATATTTACACTACCATAATTATTTTTAATACTATTAAAAATTCTATGTATATCTTTAGGTAGTGCATCAGTTGCTATATCAACATCAAAAGACGTAACTCCAAGTAAATAGTCACGAACATAACCTCCAACTAAATAGGCTTGATAACCTTCATTCTCTAAAGTTTCTAATATTTTCTTAATATTTTTTTCCATTTAAATTCCCTATTTAATTATATCAAACTTCCAAGAAAAAAACATCTATTTTCAAGATGTTTTACATTTTATTTAGCAATAATAGAAAATATTAAACCTTCAATACTACTATAAAAAGTTATTTGGGTGTTGTTAAAATTAATATTTTCTTCAGCTACATCCATAATTTCACACATACTATTTTCATAATTATAATATAGTATTGCATAATTTTTATATTGTTCGGACAATTGTGGAACAGTAATAAGATATTCATAATTTCCTTCTTCATCTTTTTGAAGAATACCTTGATCCTTAGGTTCTGCCAAAACAGGTAATGTTACAAAAGAATAATCTTTATAAAGTAATAAATTATCATTAACATCAATAATATTTTCTTCTTTAAAATTCCATAATAATTTAACATTTTCATAATTTGGAATATCTCCATAAAGATTACCATTCTTTATTCTGTTGCTTACATATTCACTATAATAATTAATATAATATTCATCAGAGCTAATTTCTTTAATTACTTCTGCACTCTGTTTAATAAACTTGAAGTCATAATCTTTGGTTATTCTATCATTCAAAGGAATATAATACCCAAAAGTATTAAACTCACTTTTACTCCATTCTAAAAATGACATTCCTTGCTCAGATTGATATTCAACACTATCAATTTTAAACGTAATTAATGGTAATTTATCAAAATAAAAATAACATTTATCAGTTAATCTTCCATTTATTTTCACCGCATTATTTTCATCATCCCAGATTATTGTTGAACCATTTTCACATTTAGATAAATCATTATTAAGGGCATAACCCCATAAAGGCCATGTACTCTGTGTAACTAATTTATAATCACCAGAGCCTGCAGATGTTTCCAAATTCATTGATATTCCTTTAGTTAATTTTGTTGAATTATTTACATTTTCTTTTTTATAAATATTAGTTGTTTTTAAATATTTTGAATAACCTAAAAATGATACTAATAAAGTTAGTGTAACAATTGATAAAATTATATATTTTTTCTTCATTTGACATCATCTCCTTAACAATATCACGCACGGATATTTTATTTTACACAATCATTTTAACCGAAAAAAAAAAAAAAAGCACTATTTTCACACATTTTGTGTAAATAGTGCTTTTTATTCTGAAATTAACATAGTTTTTTATAAAGCAATTCTACTTTTCTTTTTTAACAGATGCATCATATATTTCTTTAATAGTATTATCTAAAGTATTATTGAATTCTTCATCACTCATATTAACATTTAAACCTTCAAGTAAAGCTCTAGAAAATGATGCAATCATTTTTTTATTTTGTTTTAGTTTTTGACAAGCTAAATCTCTTTCATAACCTCCAGATAAAGCTACAATCCTTAAAACATTCTTATGTCTTAATAAATCATTATAATAATTTGGAACTTCTGGTAAAGTAAACTTAAACATTAAATAATCTTCTTTTTTAGTTTTATCTAAATGTTTTAAAATTTCATTTCTCATAAAAGTTTCAATTTGTTTTTTATTAGCAGCATCAATATCAACTTCAGGTTCAATAATAGGAATTAAGCCATGAGCTATTATTATCTTTGCTAAATTAAATTGTTGTTCAACTATTTTTTTAATCCCATATTCATTATATTCTTTTATAACACTTCTCATTTTAGTACCAATAATACCATATTTTTTAGCATTTTCTAAAGACACTTCTAAATTAGGAATATCTTTTAGTAATTGAACCCCACCATCAATATCTTCTAAACCAACATCTATTTTCAAAAACGAAAGTATACCTTTATCACTTAAATACTTAACAGTATTAACACCATCAATATTTCTTTCCATTGTATTTTTAAAAAGTATTACTCCAAGTATTCTTTCATCAAACACATCACTTTTAATTATTCTAGAACGCATCTCATGAATAAAATCAAACATAACATCACCACTTGTAATAAGCTCTTCACTTATCCCATAATTAGCTAATGTCCTCTTACTACTTCCCCCACTTTGGTCTAAAGCAGCAATAAATCCTTTCTTATTTTTTAATATATCAATTATTTCCATTTCTTACCTCCATCTTAATTAATTTTGCATGTAATACTACTCTATCATTTTCTTTATAACAAGTTGATAAAGTAAGTATTTTATCTTCTTCATTTAAACTAACATCAAATTTATATTCACTTCTATTTTGTAACATTTCTAAAAACTTAACATATTCTTCATTATTATTAAAATCTATATCTAAATAATCACTAGTCTCAGGTATTCTATAAATACTAAATACTTGCCATAATGTATTTTCATATTCTGTAGATAATTTAACAACATGATTATCACTATTATTATACCAATTACTTTTAGTAATATTTTTTAAAGACCCAAACATTGTTCCATCCACTCTACCATGAGCATAAAGTATTGTATTTTTATCAAAATCTTTAACACTATTTCGATAATCCATAAATACCCAACCTGCAGAATTATATTTCTTATTAAAATCTTTCTTTAAATAATATGTATTATCAAAAGTTTGAACAAAAGGATAATTTATATTAGTACCATTTACTTTAATCCATCCTACAGTATCACTATTAATACTTTTTAATTTACTAAAATCAACATTTATTAAATTCATTTTAATATAATCCCAATAAGGATTTTCACGTTGTACTTCTTCTTCCTTCGGAGGATTAACTATAATAGTTTCTGAAGTATCCTTTACTTCTTCAACATTTACTTCATTATTAATTTTTTCTATTTGTTTTTCTGTACTTCTAGCATCATTACTCCATAAAAGTATTCTAGCTCCACTATAACCACCGAATATAACAAATAAAACTAAAAATAAATAAACAAACTCTTTTCTTAAAAACAATATTTTCTTACGGTTTACTTTAATCTCTTCTTTTTCTATATCTTCTTCATTACTAGAAGTATCCCCAATATTTAATTCTTTTAATATTTCATATGTTAATTTTTTATCTTCTTCTTTTAATTTCTTCTTAGTTTTCTTATCCGCTTTTATAGTAATCACCTTTATTTATCTAATTTTATTTCTATTGTTTTATCTACTTTTATTTCATGATATTTAACTCCACAAGCATCAAATAATCTTCTAGATGCTATAGCATTATCTTCATTATGGTATTTATCACTTAGATAAATTACTTCTTTAATTCCTGATTGAATAATAGCTTTAGCACATTCATTACAAGGAAATAAAGCTACATATATCTTAGAATTTTCTAAATCTCTTTTATTACCTCGAAAATTAAGTATTGCATTAAGTTCAGCATGACAAACATACATATATTTTGTATTTAAAGCTTCACCTTCTCTACTCCATGGAAACTCATCATCATGAAAACCATTCGGAGCCCCATTATACCCAATTGACAAAATTCTATTATCATCACTAACTATACAAGCCCCAACTTGTGTTGATGGATCTTTACTTCTTAAAGCAGATAATTTTGCAATTCCCATAAAGTATTCATCCCAAGATAAATAATCTATTCTTTTTTTTACTTCCATTTATATTCACCATCCTAATATAATTCTAACAAATTTTTAAGAAAAATAAAAGAGTTGTTTAAAAATTAATCATTTATTTTTCAACAACTCTATAAGGTTTTATATTTACTTTATTAGATTTAATCAACTTAATATATTCTTTTATATCAATGGAACTAACTCTATCAATAAATTCATCTATCAATTTCTTTGATAAAATACATTCTTTATATTCAAAACCAGGATAATACTCACTTGGATAACTTTTATAATCATTTTTAGTTATATTATATTTATCTGAGACATATTTACCTAAACAATTATAAGCAAAATACAAGTCTTCTCGAAATTTTTCATAACTATTTTCTAATAAATATTGTTTATCAAAACATTCATCAAAAAACAAATAATCAGTTACTAAATGAAGAAACCATCCTAATTCAAAATCATCTAATTCTTTTCTTTTTTTTAAAAATGAATATAAATTAACTTTACTTTGTAAATAACTAACATTATTATTTCCTCGATTACTTTCTGTATAATGAGCTTGATCTTTATCATCTGCAGCATCTGGATATAAACTACCAGCTATAAAATTATCATAATCGGATATATTATTTTTTTCATAATATTTTTTAGCAACAGCTAAATGAATTGCTGAACTAGCCATTATTTTAAACAATCCTTTATTACATCTAAATTATCCATACTTACATCAATATTATTACTTCCAAACATATCTTTTAACACAAACTTTTTATTATTTATTTCATCTTCACCAAGAATAATTACATATGGAATATTTTCTCTATTTGCAAAATCAAGACTTCTTTTTAACTTTCTATCTTTCATTTCAATTTCCACATTTATTCCCATTTCTCTTAGTTTATTAGCTAAATCTAATGCTTCAATTTTAACTCCCATTGGAATAATAAATACTTCTACACTACTATTTTTATTAAATTCTTCTCTAGTTTTTAATATTTCAAAAATTGATGTTAAACCAAAACTAATACCAACGGCAGGATATACTTCACCATCATTAATATATTCACCAATCATATTATCATATCTTCCACCACCACCGATAGAACTTGTAACAACACCACTTTTATCATAAACTTCAAATACATTACCAGTATAATAATCTTGACCACGAGCAAGAGTTAAATCAAGAACGCAATTTTCATTATATCCTAACTTTTCAATATAATTACTTAAACTATCAATTTCCATAATACCAGCTTTTAACACTTCATTATCACTATTTTCAAATCTACTCTTAATACTTTCTAAATCCATTTTAAACATTGCAAGTAAACTATTTACTTTAGTTTCTTCAATACCTAAATCTACTAAATACTTAATAAGTTCTGCCTCAGTAATTTTATTCATTTTATCAATTATAGTAATAACACTACTTATTTTATTTTCTTCAATACCAACTTCACTTATTAAGCCACTCATTAAATTTCTATTATTATATTTAATAATGATATCAATATCTAATCTTTTAAAAGCAGTAATATATAAACTTAATAATTCTGCTTCAACTAACTCTCCAGATATACCTACAACATCAGCATCACATTGGGTAAATTCTCTATCTCTACCAACTTTAACTGGACCATCTCTAAAAACTTTAGCTATTTCATATCTTTTAAATGGAAAACTAATATTATTTTTATTTAGTGCAATAAACTTTGCAAATGGTACAGTTAAATCATATCTAAGACCTAACTTACGTTCCCCTTGATCAGTTAATTTATATATTTCTTTTAATAAATCATTATTTTCATCATACTTATCTACAAGCATATCTAAATAGCATAGTATTGGTGTTTCAATTGGTTGATACCCATATTCTTCAAAAGTACTTTTTAAAATACCATTTATATAATTCCTAATTTTTTGTTCTTTAGGTAAAAAATCATAACCACCTTTTACATTTTGTATTTTCATATTTAATTTCCTTTCTAATATTAAAAAACAAGCACTCTAATAAAGCACTTGTAACAACTTTAATGTCGTAAACTCAAGTGCATAATTTTATGATGATGAAAAAACTTTTCAAAATAATTCATAAAAAACACCCTTTCAAAACACCTAAATTATACCATATTAAAGATATTTTTGTCAAAAAAATATACCATTTATAACAAATATATGTTATAATCAATATGTACTTGCCTGTATGGCGGAATTGGTAGACGCGATAGACTCAAAATCTATTTTCATTAGTGGAGTTCCGGTTCAAGTCCGGATACAGGCACCAAATTGTTACAAAACTCAAGCTTTTCGAGACAATATAAAAACTACTCTCAATTTAATTTGAGAGTAGTTTCGTTTTGACAATTTAATAACACACTACGCTATTGACGGAGTTCAATAACGATGTGCAAAGAAAAATCACTTTTGAAACCAAATACAATAATTTTTAACAACAGATATGGTCAAACAAAATTATAGTTTACCTTCAGAAGTCCGTATTAAAAGCAAAAGAAAGTATCATTTTTATTGAAACACGTCATGACTTTTATCTATGCATTCCTTTTTTATCAATTTTAGGATAATAATAATCATTATATTCTTTACTATCTCTAGCAAACTTAGTAGTTGAATCTATTTCTATTTTTGCAGTTTGTCTTTTTAACTCATCCACTTTTCTATTAATTCTATCAAGAAGTGAAAGACTAATTACACTAAAACAGTTAGTACAAATTATACACTGATTTATTCCATGAGATGTTTGAATATCAGTAAGAACCCCAAGTGTTTCTTTATTGCAATTATAACAATAAAATTTTTGTGTGTTATTAGTGTTCATATTATTTTTCCTCCTTTTTCATATTTACATTATACTATATTATCAAAAACTTTTAAATCTTTTTTTACAATTTTATAAAAATGTATAACATAATTTAATTAGTTAATAATTATTATTTAGGATTTTACACCTTGTAGTTGTTGTAATTTCACCAACCAGGCACCAGAAAATAAATAAAAGTCCTCATATGTGGACTTTTTTAATTTACATGATTTTACTTTAATATTCCATAACCAAACTTTACTTCATCAAAAAATAAGAAGTTATGTAACGGATAAAAGGTTAAAATAACAAACATTATACAACCTAAAGCAATAATTATAACTGGTAATATATTAATATTTAATTCTTCACCAACCAATATTTTGTAACCGATATATTCCAAAAAAATATAAGTAACAAGCATTAAACCAATAGATATAACCATTGACTCACCAAGCCACAAATAAAGTGGAATAAAAATTATTAAATAAAATATAACCCCAAGTAAAGATTTAACCATTGCTTCAATATAAAAATTATTTATTTTGATGTTATTTTTTTTACATAAATAAAATTCTAATACACTTCCTAAAAGAAGACAATAATAAATAATTTTCATATGTTCCCAGATACTTTCATTAACTGGAAACACTAAAGCAAATAAATTATTTGGAAACAAATCATACATAAAGTGCCATAAAAAAGATAGTAAAAAAAGAAAAACAACATTAATTATTTTAATTTTCTTTAAAGTCATAATAATCACCAATAAATATTATGCATTAAACTTATTAAAATATGTTATTTTCTTCTTTATATATTGAAGTAAACAATTCTTGTTCATCATCATCTTCTTTAGCTTCAATTGGTAAATCTGGTAAATCACTAATTGTTGCAAGACCAAAATAATCTAAAAACTCACTAGTTGTACGATATAAATTAGGTTTACCTGGTAAATTACTTTTACCACTTATTTTAACTAAATCTTTAGCCATTAACTTTCTAATCATATTAATACTTGCAAGACCTCTTAACTCATCAACTTCAGCTCTCGTAATTGGTTGATTATAAGCAATAATAGCTAAAGTCTCTAAAGCAGCTTGAGATAAAGTATTAGAACCTCTCGTAGTAATTAATTTTTGATAATATTCTTTATGTTCTCCTTTAGTTGTAAGTTTAAAAGCATCTCCAATAAAACTAATTCTAATTCCTCTATTATCTTTATTATATTCTTCTCTTAGTTTTTTAAGTAACTCTTGAGCCTCTTTTTTTGTAATAGCCATAACATCAACAATATTATCTAAAGTTATACCTTCATCACCTACTACAAATAAAAGCCCTTCCAAAATAGCTTCTTTATTCATACATTCACTCTTTCTATATATATTTCTCCAAAATTACTATCTTGTTTTAAAGTAATTTCTCTTTGTTTACACATATCTAAAATAGACAAAAAAGTTGCAACTACTAAATCCTTACTATATTCTTCAAAAAGGTCTGTAAACTTAACATTACCTCTTTTACTAATATATTCTCTAATATATTCTTTTCTTTCTTCAACACTTATTTCTTTCCTAGTAATTCTTGTATTAATTGGTTTTTGATAAGACATTCTTTTATTTAATTCTAACATTGCATTTTTTAAAAGTTCTACATCCATATTACCTTCTAAAACTTCTTTTTTATCAATAAATTCATTTAAATTTTCAGGTAACTTTGTAAAAAATTCACTTCTTTTTTCTTCTAACTCTTTAAAAACACTAGTTACATTTTGATATCTTTCATATTCAATTAATTTATTTTTTAAATCTTCTTCACTATTAATACTAAATTCTTCGTTATCACTATCATCAGTATCTAAATTAAGTAATAATCTACTTTTTAAATGAATTAATTCTGCAGCCATAACTAAATACTCACTAGCATCATCTAAATCATCTTTTGGTATACTTTCTATAAATTCTAAATATTTATCAATTATATATTTAGTATCTATTTCATAAATATCCATTTTAGCAGTTTTAACTAAATGAAGAAGTAAATCAAGTGGTCCTTCAAAATCATTGATACAAAGCTTCATAAAACCTCCCTATTTACATGTATATCCCATTGATGTCATTTCAAAATATATTACTTTAGCATCAGTATCTTTTGGATAATAACTTTTTAAATTAATACTTCCATCTAATACAACATTTAAATTAATAATACTTCTAAATGTTAAAACATTATTTATTACATCTAAACTAGATGATATTCCTTCAACACTATCATACGTATTTTTCATAGCTTGATATGTTGCATATAATGTATTAAAATTAGTATCACTACTACTTACTTCATTTAATAAATTAATAGCATATACTTTATTATTATTTGTTAAATAATCTATTTTTTCATATTCTTTAGTACATGTTAATGTACCCATATTACTTTCATCAGATGTAACTACATATGCAGGATAATCTTCTTTACTTAAGTTATAAACACTTAACATATAAACATTTTCATCTATATCATAACTAACAGTATAAGCATTACCAACACTAACTATTACATCACCTAACATAACTCTTTTAAGTAACGTCTTACTTTCACTATACATATTAATAAAATAATTATCTTTAGATAAATCTAATATTTCATTACTTGTATTTACTATATCCATACTTATCTTATTATTTTCTTTTTTAATATTATTAATCTTAAAACTATCAAATGTTATTTCTAAGCTATCACTAATTACATATTCTTTTATCTTTTCATCATCACTATTTACATCATCATTACCATTATTTTTATTATTATTACCACCACTTGGAGTAACAACATCTGGATTAAAATAATTATTTACAAAACTTGCAATATCAGGTAAATAAATAACACCTAGAATAAATATTCCAAATATTAAAACTATCCAAACTATTCCAAAAATACTTGCTTTTTTCTTATCTTCTTTTACAGCAAGTGTCACTGGAGTAAGTTCTTTATCATAATCAACAACTATCATCTTTTTCTTAGCCATGTTACCATCCCATTTCATTCTATAATAATTATACTATATTCTCCCCAAAAAACAAAGACTTTTTTTCAAAAAAGTCTTTATATATAACCTTATTTTCTTATTAAAACATGATAATGAAATGAGGAATAAGTTTTACCATTTGCTTCATAAAAATCTTCAATATGATTAATAAATTCTATCTTAAAATCTTTAAATAATTCTTTTATTAAATCATAATCCGCATAAAAATGTGGTATTTCATATTCAGGTCCATCTTCCATTCTAAGTCTTGTATTTTCATCAAGTAATGGCCATGAAGTTTGTTTAAATCCCCAGGTAGATTTAGAACCTAATGTTAAATAACATTCTCCACCAGGTTTTAATACTCTTTTAAGTTCTCCAATTATTTTCTTAACTCCAGAAGTATCTTGATGAGATATAACATTTCGACATAATATTGAGTCAAATAATTCATCAGTATATGGAAGACTAAGCATATCACCTTCCACTAAATTAGCATTTAAACCTAAACTATCCAACCATTCTTTAGTTTTATTTAACCCATCACTACTTATATCAAAACCATAAGTATCAAATCCATTACTAGCAAATAAAACTGTATGTCTACCTAAACCACATCCTAAATCAAGAAAAGATTTAAAACCTAAATTTTTCCATCTATTAAGTAGATAATAAGATTCAATACTAGGTATTTTCCATGGACAACTTAAATCATCTTTAACAATTTTCCAATCCCAACCTTTTGATTTAACCATTTTTACTCCTAACAAGTTTTTTTATCAGTACATTTACTATTTTCTTTTTTATTTACATCTTCTATAATCTTTTTATAAGCACTCTTTAATTCATCTTTTTGTTTAGCTGTTAATACTTCATATGGATTAGTTTGACTTTCCACAGTTGCTGCATGAATACCAACAACTTTACCATCTTTAACTCCTACAACAGTTGGAGCATATAATCTTTTAACGCCAGTATCATACATATTACCAGCATCATCTTTTACATAAAATTCTTCTAAATAATCATCTAAAAATTCTAATATTTCATAATAAGCATCAGTACCTTTTTTAGTTTGTTCAGGCTCAATACTTCCAGAAAATTTATATGTATCTCTAATATTTAAAATATCAACATAATATATTTTTTCAACATTCATTTCATTAGCTATATCAAGCAAAACTGGAACAGCATTTCTACACCATGGACATGCTGCAAAACCAAAATAAATTATTGCATCATCATTTTTTAATACTTCAAGAATTTCTTTACCTGTCTTATAAACAATTGGATTTTTTTCAGATATTTCTACATTAACATATTTTTCATCACTATTTTCATTAACAAGTTCATTTAATGCTTCATATTCATTTTTAAACTTCATTGCATCACTAATCTTTTCATCTTTATGAGTTATTATTGCATAACCACATAAACCAATAACAAGTGCTGCACACACAAATATCACTATCATATATATTTTATTACTTTTTTCCATTTTTATCTTACTCCCTTACTATAATAAATTTTTAACACCCTAATATTCTTGTTGATAACTTGCGCCAACTATCACGCCTGCACAAACCGCGAGCCACGACAGACATTTTTCTATCAAAGTTTACTGCTGTCCTTCTTGCCACTGCATAATTTTTTACCCCGTTTGCCTAGCACCTTCGTCGCTAGACAAACAATATGTCCTAACTTAGTTTACTCGCACAGGGTCACTCATACTTCCTGACCCTGACACATAGGTTGTAGAAGACAAAAGATGGAAGGACGGCCGCGCCTTAGCAGGGTGGTCTACGCTGTTGCCACTCACGCCACCAGAACTCACATAGAACACAGTAGCCGTATCGTCGGAAAAGCGGGAAATAGTCCATTCATAGCCTAAATACAACCAATTTATACTTGTTGCTGCTCTATAATCTTTTGTTGCATCACTAGCTTCATATCCTACTAGAGTCCATGCATTTGGACTTGCGCTATAATAATAATCTGTTACATACATTAACCCTATTTTTGCAGCATATGTTGTACTTGATGCACTACTTCCCACCTCATATTGATATGCTGTTTTTGGAACAGAAAACATTAAAGGTCCACTATTTCCTCCGCCAACCTTCCATGTTGTTGTTAATATTTTATCTGCTAATGTTCCAAGACTTGTTAAATATTCTCCGTTTAAATATGTATTTAAACTTGATGTTGACCATGTATTAGATCCACTTGTATCCCAAAATTGGCTACCAACTGATTTTGCTCTTATTACTTTTACTTGTTCTCCGAATACTCCGATTATTCTAAATAAATTTGCATCTGGGCATGTTATGGCATCTGAACCTAAGCATATATAATTATTTACACTTTCACTTGCTCCGGCATATCTATAACTATTGTCTCCTGCTCCGTTTACGAGTGTTGAGTCATGATAATATAGTGAATTTTCCCCTTGAGTTCCTGTGTATTGTGATTTTACATATTCTACTAATGTTTGTTTATATTCTTCCTTTTGTATCATTAACTTAGCACTAAAATTTTTTCCTGCATTACCTGCTTGATTAGAATTATAGTTCACAAATGTTACAGTTACATTCCACTCTTCTGTTTTAGTACTTGTTGTTGTTATTTCTCTATTATTTAATATTGTTACTAATCCTTTTTTATTTGTTATATCAAATCCTTTTATTGATGCGCCTTTGCCATCAGTAACCGTTTTATAAGTTAAACCAGTTAAAGTAGTTATTTCATTATTACTACTATCTTTAATAGATAATAAAATTTCTGGTGTATTATTATCTATTGAATAAGTAAATGTATTATTTGATATATTTAAATACAAATAATAATGTTCTGTTGCGGTATTTGTTTTATTATTTGCAGTTAACATTGCTTTTGCAAACGTTGTACCAGCTTGATTTCCTTTGCCACTTGCAAAATTTTCTTGATTAAGCGATAAATTTAATGCTGAACCAGCCTCAAATGTAAAAGTATCAACTGTACTTGCATTAATCTTTATGTCGGTTGATTTTCCTTCCCCTGTTTGGGCCATAAAGTATGCAAATGTTGCAGTAACAAGTGTTAATGCTAATGCAATTATACTTGCTATACTTATTATTTTTGTTTTTTGATTTTCCATTTTTATCTACTCCTCTTTAATTTATTCTTCACCATAAGATAATAATACCATTTTTTTTATAATAAGAAAACTAGTTTTTATAAATTTCACAAAAAAAATTAATAAAAATTAATATTTTATTTATTTTTCTTTATCTAACTCTTCTACAGAATAATTATTATAACCTTCATAATTATAACTTGCATCAATACCTTTCATATAAATAAGTCTATTATTTATATCATCAGTTAAGGCATTATTTAATAATAATTTAATTTCTGTATCTTTAATTGGACTTCTTTCCATTGCAAGTAAATATTCTTCCTTTTTTACTTTACTCCAATCAATTACTTTATTAAGATTTTTCTTTAAAATAACATCTAACCAAATTCTCATACTTCTTCCATTACCTTCACGAAAAGGATGAGCAATATTCATTTCCACATATTTTTCAATAATTTTATCAAATGTATCCTCAGGCATCATATCAATTTTATTTAAAATATCTTTTAAATAAATAAAAGATGCAAATCTAAAACTACCTTTAGATATATTTACTTCTCTAATATTACCAGCAAAATCATAAATACTATCAAATAAATATTTATGTATTTTAGATAATCCCTTAAATGTTCCATTTATATCATTTAATATATTTTTATCGAATAATTCCAAAGCTTTTAATTTAGTAACTTTTTCTTCTAATTTTGTTAATTTATTTTCATTATACATTTCTTACCTCATCAGGAAAATAATAACATAAAAAATCAGAAAAAGCTACTTTTTCAAGTAGCTTTTATAACTTTACATCACAGTCATCATGGGAATTTATAAGCCCAATTGCTTGTAAATAAGAGTAAATTATTGTTGAACCTACAAATCTCATTCCCCTTTTAAATAAGTCTTTTGATAATTCATCAGATATACTTGATGTTGTTTTACCTACCTCTTTTATTGGATACTCTTTAAAATATTTAAGTAAATAATTTTTAAAACTTCCATATTCTTTTGTTATATCCATAAATATTTTAGCATTTTCTACACTTGCTTTAATCTTTAACTTATTTCTAATAATATTTTTATTATTTATTAATTTTTCTATTTTTACATCATCATAATTAATTATCTTTTCTATATCAAAATCATCATAAGATTCTTTAAAATATTTACGTTTATTTAAAACACATTCCCAGGAAAGCCCTGCTTGAAAACTTTCTAATATTAACATTTCAAATAAATATTTTTCATCTAAATTAAGTACTCCCCACTCATAATCATGATACTCTATATATAAAGGATTATTTACATTACACCATTTACATCTATTCATCTTAATACCCGTTTCTTTTTACTAAAAATATTATTTAATATAATAAATATCACTATAAATAAAATCATGAGGCCCATATTAATAAAAATAGGTTTTAAATTACTAAAGTTTAAAACTTCTAAACTTGCCAGTAATTCATTAGAATTAATATAATAATATGCTGGAAACACATGGGCTAATTTTAAAACACTATCAGGCATCCACATTACAGGTATAAAAGCTCCACATAAAAATGCTTGAGATAATGAAACGACATTTACAATACCCGATACTGCTTCTTTTTTATTTACTAAAGTACTAACCAAAAGAGATAAAGCTAAAGCCACAATAGCAAATATAAATGTATTTAAAATATAAATTAAACCTCTTTTACTAAACATAATATTACCAAATACAATAAACCCTAAAATAGTATATAAAATAACTACAAATAACACATATAAAATACTTGATAACATTATATATTTATTATATTTTTTATAATTCATACTACTTACAATAGTTCTTTTCTTAACACTTTCTTCATTAAATGAAGATAATACTAAACAAATAATAAACATAACAACTGCTATAATGCTATAACTTGCAAAATTGTAATATCTTGACAGTCTAGTTAATTCAGAAGTATTTATTTTAGTTGCCAGTTCTACATTTGCACTATTTTCTAGTGAATTATTTATTTTTTCTACTAAAATATTTTTATCACTAAATTCATCATGAAGAACTCGTTGGGTTTTTAAATATCTTTCTAATAACATTTCTGCTAAACTTGATGAATAATCCCCACTTGATTTAATTTTAATTAAAGGATTATTACCATTTAACACATCATCTTCATAACCTTTATCTATATAAATAACATAATTTGCATCTCTATAAAATAATGCATCATCTATTTTTTCTTCTTCTAAATCTATATCAAGAATATTTGCATTGTCATTAAAATACTTAACTAGATTATTTGAAAGTACACTTTTATCATTATCAACTATTATTACATCTGGTTTACTACTTTTAAAGTCCTCAGTTACATCATTACTACTCATACTTAAAGTACCAAAAACAAGTAACATAACAGTATAACCAATTATAGTACCTTTATATTTATTAACAACTTTCCAAAAAGCTTTAAATACTGTCATATTTTTGCCTCCTTAAAACGATACTTGATATTCCAAGTATTATACCAGAAAACACTACTAAACTAATTATATTAAAGAAATATCTATTTAAAGTATCATAATAATATAAAGAATAAAAACCATCTGTAATCATCGCTGCTGGATTAATTTTATTTATAATTGGTATATTTTTATCAATTACATATTTCATTGTAATACCCATCATACCAGATAAAAATGAGAAAAACATTGTTACTGCAATTAATATGCCACTCTTTGCATTTTCATTTATCTTAAATATTGATGCCACAAGCACTCCTAAAGATAAGCCCGCTACTGAACCAACAACAGCAAGTAATATAATGTACCACATATTAGAATCATAATTAATTCTCAAGACAAATATTGTATATAAGAATAAAATAATTAATCCTACAAGTTGCACAATAATACTAGCAAGTAAACCACTTAATATCAAATCACTTTTTTTAACTGGTGCAATACTACTTCTTTTACCTACATCACTTAAATTTGGCATACTTTTATTAATAATATACATAGATAATATACCCCCATATAAAGCAGCCATTGCTATTAAAGTATAATATTCAATCATAGTATAACTTAAATTACTTCTTGATATATTTTTAATATTTACTTCACTATTTAACTTATCTAATATATTATTTGTAATATTATCTATATCATAATTACCTTTACTTACTTCTTCATTAATACTTAAATTTATCATATTTTTTTCACTATTTACTTCATCAACAAAAAACTTAAGTATTGTTTCATATATTCCATTATCATTTATTTTAATATTTACATCATTACCAATAAATTCAAGATAACCAGTTATATCTTTATCTTCTAATAATTTATTAGCATCACTCTTGCTTACATATTTTACATTAAATAACTTATTATCACTCTTACTTACACTCTTAATTGCATCTTTAAATATTTTATTATTATTAAAATCATTACTTTCTACAACTGCTATATCAAAGGGATGAAATGCTTCATTATTTTCTATATCATTAAAAGCTAGTTTAAAAAATGTACCTAGAATAATTGGAAATATAAATGTCCAGAAAATTAAACTCTTATTTCTAAAAAGTATTTTTAAAGAATATTTAAAATTATGTTTAAACATTAATCTCTCAAATCCTTTCCAGTTAGTTCCAAAAAAACATCATTAAGTGTTGGTCTTTCAGAAAATATTTTTGAATATGTAACCTTTTTTTCATGCAAATAATCTATTAATTCACCTAGATTATCTTTTCCCTTTTTATAAACAATCACTAAAGTATTTCCTTGATAACTTAAATCTAAAACTGTTTTAAATTCTTTAATTTCTTTTAATGTTTCTTCACTTATATTTTTTACTTCCACAGTTATTTTTTCTTCTAATTTAGCAAGGGTCTTTAATTCATCAGTAGTACCTTTAGCAATAATCTTACCCTTATCTAAAATAATAATTCTATCACAAATAATTTCCACTTCTTCCATATAATGAGTTGTATAAACTATCGTAGCACCTTCATCACGAAGTTTTTTTATACCATCTAAAATATTATTTCTACTTTGAGGGTCAACTGCAACAGTTGGTTCATCTAAAAATATAAGTTTAGGTTTATGAGCAATACCACAAGCAATATTTAAACGACGTAATAATCCTCCGGATAACTCTTTTGGATAAAACTTTATAAAGTCATTTAATCCCACTAAATTAATGGCATCCATTACATATTTTCTTCTAATCTCTTTATCATTTATATATAGCCCACAAAAATAATCAATATTTTCATAAACAGTTAATTCTTGAAATACTGCCACTTCTTGAAATATAACCCCAATATCTTTTTTTATTTCATATGCATCTGGCTTCATTTCATGCCCAAATATTTTAATACTACCATTACTATAATTTAATAGTTGTAAAATTGAATTAATAGTGGTGGACTTTCCACTTCCATTTGGTCCTAAAAGTCCTAATATTTCTCCTTCATAAACATCAAATGATAAATTATCAATTGCTTTTAAATTCTTATATTCTTTTGTTAAATTCTTTACTTCAATTACTTTTTTCATTATCTAATCTCCTTACATACACAATTTTTTCTTTTAAACTAATTTTACTTATTTTATAACCATACTTATTCAAATTCTATTTAAAAACGCATGATTAATTTTAAAAATTAATATTTCTTCAATTTCCTTAAATGTAATTTTCCTAACATCTTTATTTTTAATATACTTCCACAACTTATCATACTTCATATTATTTTTCCTCCTCAAGTAACATCAATGCCTTAAACTCACAAGATAAAAGTTCACTAATTTGTTTATCATTAAGTTTAATTGCATCACATGCAAGGAGTGTTGCAAGACCATGAGTAAACAACCACATTTTTGTATGAAAAGACATTATCTCTTCATCATTTAATTTAGTACTTCCCTTTATTAACTTAAATATATTATTAATATTATCTTCAGCAGCACCAATAAATTCACTTATAGAAAGATTTGTTTTACTCATAAACAACACTTTAAATAAATTCTTTTCCTCCTTAGCAAATTTTATATAATTAATACCAGTTTGTTTATACTTAGGCATTTCATCATTCATATTATTTGTTAAAAAATCATAAAAATATTTAATCATCACTTTATTTAATTCTCGCATTAATTCTTCGCTATTTTTAAACTGATAATATATTGGCCTTATTGAACAATTTAGTTTCTTAGCAATCTCTCTATTACTAACAGCATCAATTCCCTTTTCTCTTACTATTTCTAAAGCTGTATTTAAAATATTATCTTTACTTATACTTATATTCTTTGGCAATATATCACCTTCCTAACTATATTGTATCATGTGATACAATATTAGTAAAGAAAAAAATTAATTAAATGCAATTTCTGTATCAATATTATCATCAACTATAGCAATTATCAAAAATATAATACCACTTATTAAAATTAAGAATGAACCAATAAAAGAGGCATATCTAAGTAAAACTTTCTTATTACTATCTCCAGGTTTTAATTCCAATATATCATCATAAGAATCTTTAGCAAAATAATAATAAATAAGTAACAAGATACTAAAAATAAGTATCATTAACCATTGATATTCTTTTTTACTCTTTTCACTTTTAGTTAAAATATAATTCTTTTCTTTACTATTTGCATACCAACTTAAAACAATAATACCAATATATATTATCCAAATATAATTTTCTATTTTAATATCTTTTAACCTACTTACATCTTCATCCATATTAAAGTATATTATTTTGGGCATTCAGTTCATACCCACAAGGTTAAAAAATTTTCTACAAATAAAAAAAGTGGAATTGTACCACTCTCCAGTTTATGTGGTGTAATTATATACTTAGTCCACAGACCACTATAAATCTGTCCACCATGACAAAGCATTATTGCTTCCGGTATTTAAAATATATCATAATAATATAAGAATTGTCAAATTTATACATACATCTATTTATGTAATAATAACTTATTTTTTTACTTTTAATGGCCAACTTGCATAAAAAAAAGAATATTATTTCTAATATTCTTTAGTAAACTCTTGGTAGCGAGAGGGAGATTCGAACTCTCGACCTGCCGGGTATGAACCGGATGCTCTAGCCAGCTGAGCTATCTCGCCATGACTACTAAATAATACCAAAAAAAAAGACTTTTGACAAGTCTTTTTCGACATTTTTTATATTTTTATCTCAAAATATCATCAACATTATCCAAATAACCTTCAATTTTCTTCAAAAGTTTAGAAATATGAAGCCCATCCACAAAAACATGACTAACAGTAATATTAAACGGCATTTCATATTTTTCATTATTTAAAACAAACTTTCCAAAACAAATTCTTGGAACACTTAAAGAACTAACATCTTCAGGAATTGGATGAGTAACACTCGTAAAATTTATCCATGGAACACTAGTAATATAATATTCATTATAAGTATTTTCTAAGTTATAACTATCACTAGTTAAAAAATCTTCATTCTTTGCTTTATCAATATTTTCTTTAGCAATATTATAAAACTCATGATAATTATCAACATATGAAAATCTAACATTTTCAAAAGTATCATTTTTAGTTAAAACGGTTATTCCTGGATTACAAACATCATATTCCACTGGTTCTTTATCTATAAATCTTTGCTTCATTTCAGGTATATCATTTAATGATTTAACTAAAATAAACAAGAAGTTGATAAAAAACGAACTATTAGTTTCTTTAGTATATTTAACTAATTTTGTTACATCTAAATTAACATTAACTCCATAAGTAGGATTTTTAAATGTTTTAAACCATTCATAAGTTTTTCTTCTATCCATTTTTTCTACATCTATTTTTTTCATATTACCACCTAATATTGAAATAATTGTACCCAATAATATGTTCCATAAAATTTAATTACACCAATACCAATTCTAGTAAAGGAAGAACTAATCATATTTTCATAATGACCTTGAGATCCTTTCCAAGCATATGAAACTTCTTTAGCATTACGTTGTCTACTTGCAATATTTTCCCCCACGCCATAAATATCTTGACCAAAATCACGCATTATATAATAGCACATATTTCCATCAGGTCTTTCATGAGAAAACTTATTTGAATAAGCCATTTCAATAGCTCTAACCATTGCAGCTTTAGTTAAAGTTTCATCAAGTTTTAATGGTTCCTTACCTGCTTCAGTTCTAAATTCATTGGTATATTTTACTACATCATTCACTTCATTTTGGTATATACTCATATTTTCAATAGCTTCAGGTAACATATCCGAAGTCTTTGCATTAAAATTAGTTCCATCAACTTCATTGTGAGTATATTCATTAACTTTCTTTTTAGCCCCATCACTATATACATTATAAGTTTTTACATGCCAAGAAGTTAATTTAGTTCCATATTTTAAATCTTTTTCTTCTTTTTCTGTTTCAGTTTCTTCTTTAACGAATTTTACTTTATTATTATTACTATTATTATTGTTTTTTGTATTACTTGTTTGTTTTTTTAAAATCTCTAGTTTTGTAGTTTCTTCTAATTCATTTCCACTACTATCTTTAGCAATAATAACAATATCATATGTACCTACTTTATCATAAATCTTATCATCTTTATATGATAAAATACATTCTTCACCACTATTATCAGTACAACTATCAACAAAATCAGTTATTTCGTATTTTTTTCCAACAACTATACTAACACTTTTTAATTTTAAATCTGGTTTTGTGGTATCAACTACATTTAAAGTAGTATCATATTTTATATCATCAATATTTATAACTACTTTATATGTACCAACTTTATCATATTTTAGATTAAAATCTATTTCTTCATCATCAAGATAATATAAAATTTTTGCATTACTATTAATATCTCCATTAAAAAAATCTTTAGCATTTAAAAGTTCACTCATAACTTCAACACTAACATCTTTTTTTATAACCAACTTTACATCATCATTGTTATTTGTATTTTCCTTTTTATAAAAAAAATAAATACCTAAACTAACCAAACATACAAAAACGAAAACCAAAATACCAATAATTAAATATTTTTTATTTATTTTCTTCACAATAATCACCACATAAATTATAAATCATTTAAAAGAAAAAAGCTATAAGAATTTATACTCTTATAGCAATACCTTTCTTTTTTAAAATATATTTTCGAAGCCAATCAACTGGAAATACGCTTAAAGCTAAAGTTAAAACTAATAATAATTCATTTAATTTTAAACCATAAGTTCTAAAAATATCTCCCCCATTATATATAATCCACATCTGCGCAACAAAGATAAATGTAAATACTCCAATAAATACTTTATTCTTACCTAAATTAGCAAATGTATTAATTCTAACAGTTCTAGCATTAAAAGCATTAAATATTCCCATGAATATAAACATTGCAAAATAAGCAGTCATTAAATATTTATTATTATCACCTACTCTAATTAATGATTTAAATATAGGTAACTTTAAAAACAAAATACATAACAACGCACAATATACACCTGTCCAAATAATTTCACTATACATATATTTATTCATAATTGGTGTATCTTTTTTCTTCGGAGGTTCTTCCATATATTCAATTAAAGGTGCTTCATAAGAAAACGCTATCCCTGCAAAAGTATCCATAATCATATTAAGCCATAACATTTGCACAATTGTAATTGGTGTTGTAACTCCAATAAAAGAACCAACTATTGATAAAACAAGTGCACACATATTAACAGTTAATTGATAAATAATAAACTTTCTAATACTTTTAAAAATAGTTCTACCATACAAAATAGCTTTACTAATTGATAAAATATTATTATCTAATATTACTATATCTGCAGCTTCTTTAGCAACTTCAGTACCACTGCCAACAGCAAAACCAACATTAGCTTTCTTTAAAGCTGGAGCATCATTTACACCATCTCCAGTCATACCAACAACTAAATCCATATCTTCTATAATGCTAACCATTCTACTTTTGTCTTGAGGTAATGCTCTTGCAATAACAGCAATTTTATTTAAATTCTTCTTTATATCTTCATCACTCATTTTTTCTAAATCACTACTACTTATTACCATATTACTATTTATATCAATAAGACCAACCTCACGTGCAATAGAAGTCGCAGTATCCATTGCATCCCCCGTTATCATAATTGGTTTAATACCAGCACTCTTAATTAATCTAATTCCTTCTTTAGCTTCATCTCTTAATTCATCTTTTATATTAACAAAACCTAACAAAGTTAATTCATCGAAACACTCACCATAAGCAAATACTAACACTCTTCCAGATGCTTTAGTATACATATTTATCTTTTTTAAAATAACACTTTTATTTATTAAACTAACCTCACTACCAAAAGAATTTAAATATTTCTTACACTTTGGCATTATTACTTCTAAAGCCCCTTTATAATATGTTATTCCATTACTTAATGTAACACTACTATACTTATATTTACTATCAAAAGGTTCTTTTTTTATAACTTTATCTTTTACATTTTTATCACTACCTATAAAAGACATTAATGCTCTATCAGTAGAATTACCTCCTATAATACCTGTATCACTTATTATACTAGCATTATTATAATAAAATGATTTATACATTACTTCATAATTCTTACATTTTTTTACTTCACTTACATCTTTAAAAACCTTATTATCAGGAGTAACAAACTCAGTTACTTTAAGAATACCCTTAGTTAAAGTACCTGTTTTATCTGTTAAGAGGACATTTAAGCTACCAGCAGTTTCTATACCTACTAATTTTCTAACTAAAACATTATCTTTTAACATCTTTTTCATATTACTTGATAATACTAATGTAATCATCATTGGAAGTCCTTCAGGAACTGCCACCACTATAATTGTAACTGATAATGTTAAAGCATATAACAAATGATTAAACATCACTGGAAAATTACTAATTGTTGCTCTGATTAAATCTATATCAAAACTATTTTCAATTACAATACTAGAAAATAAATATGATATACTTGCAAGAATAGCTCCAACATAACCAATACGACTTATAGTTTTAGCAAGACCACGAAGCTTTATTTTTAGTGGACTTTCAGGAACAACTTCTTGTAATTCCTGAGATATTTTACCTAATATTGTTTTATCTCCAACAAGTCTTACCAACATTTCAGCTTCACCATTATAAACTACTGAACCACGATAAACTCTATTTACATCACTAATCACCGGACCATTTTTACTTACCTTCTTAGCTTCTTTAGTCTCTCCATTTAAAGCTGACTCATCAACACTTAAAGAACCATTAATTAAGTAACCATCCGCTGGAATTTTATCACCACTACTAAGGATAACAACATCACCAACTACTATTTCAGATGATGGTATTTCGACAATTTTACCATTTCTTCTAACACACGCTTTAGTTTTTAATTGCTCTTCTTGTAATCTTGAAAATGCTTTCTCAGAACCATATTCACTAATACTTGAAATAAATGATGCTAAAAAAATAGCAATTAAAATACCAATAGTTTCATACCAGTCAAAATCACGAAAAAGCACTACCACTTTAATACCTAATGCTATCAACAATATTTTAATAATTGGGTCTCCTAAAGATTCCAATAATAGATGCAAAAAAGTATTCTTCTTTTGCTTAGTAATTTCATTTGTACCATGTTCTTTTCTAGATTGTATAACTTCTTTTTCGCTTAAACCCATATGCTTGTCCTCCCAGAATAAGTCTATGATTTTTTTTAGCTACTTAGAACACAATTTATTTTTCTTATATAAGACTTGCAAATTTTTCACCATCATGAAAATATTTTTTGTTGAAGATAAAATCTTCTTCAAAAAGCACCTCCTTTCATAAAAAAATTTTTAATATAAAAGACGCACATGTTATCATGTGCGTTATTTTTCTTTAACCTTTCGTTTCATTATCTTGTCGTTTTCTTGTTTCAATTAAGTCTGCTATTCCGCCTGCACTCATCGTAGACATAATACATACAACAATAGAATTAAGCAAGTTATCATCTATATGTAGAAAAAAACATACAACCCCACTTAAAATGCCAATCACAACATTTTGAATAGGAATAAACTTATTAGGAACATTCTCAATAAATATTTTTGTAATTGCTCCAAAAATATATGCTACAAGCATTATTATAACTGATAATGATATAGTCAAGATATCACCCCCTTTAAAGGTTAATTTATCTTACTATATCATATGAGCTAGTCCAATAAACATAAATTACTTATGCCCTTTATTCACTTTTATTTTTAAATTGAAGTATAATCGGTGTACCATCAAAATCAATATTATTTCTAATTTGATTTTCTAAATATCTTTCATAACTAAAATGAACTAAACCTTTATTATTTACAGAAAAAGTAAATTTCGGAGGACAATTACCAGTTTGACTTACAAAATATATTTTAAGTCTTTTACCTTTATAAGAAGGTGGTTCATGTAAACTAACTGCTTCCATAATAATATTATTAAGTAAACTTGTTTTTACTTCTTTTCTATTATTGTTATAAGCATTTATTACCTCAGGCATTAAAGTACTAACACGTTTTTTAGTTTTAGCACTTAAAAATACTACATGAGCATAAGGAATAAATTGAAATTCATTCTTTATTTCTTCTTTCCAATGTCTTATATCGCTATCTGGATTATTTATAGTATCCCATTTATTTACACAAATTACAATACCTTTACCAGCATCTAAAGCATATGATGCTATATGTTTATCATGTTCAATAATACCAGTTGATGCATCAATTACTAACACACAAACATCACTTCTATCAATTGCTTTAAGACTTCTTATTAAACTATACTTTTCAACACTTTCATAAATCTTACCCTTTTTTCGCATTCCTGCTGTATCAATAACAGTAATATCTTCATGATTATATTTAAATTTAGTATCTATGGCATCTCTAGTAGTACCAGCAATATCACTAACTATTGCTCTATCTTCATTTAATATAGCATTAATTAAACTACTTTTACCAACATTAGGTCTTCCAATAATAGAAAATTTAATTGTATTATCATCAACTATATCTTCTTCTGGTAAATCTTTAGTAATAGTATTAAGTAATTCATTAATACCCATATTATGTGAAGCACTAACTGCAATTAACTCACTAAAACCTAATTCATAAAAATTATATAAATTATCTTTTCTTTTATCATTATCAAGTTTATTAACAACCACAATAACTGGTTTACTTGTTCTATGTAATATTTCAGCAACCTTTCTATCACTTGCATCAATATCTTCTATACCATCTACTACAAACAAAACTAAATCTGCTTCATCAATTGCTAAAGTAGCTTGAGCAAGTATATCTTTTTGAAAATCATCATCTCCAAAAGAAATACCTCCTGTATCAATTAAATGAAACCTTTTATTATTAAACTCTACTTTACCATATATTCTATCTCTAGTAACTCCTGGTGTATCCATAATAATAGATTTATTTTCTTTAATTAATCTATTAAATATACTACTTTTACCAACATTAGGTTTACCAACTAAACATACTGTTTGCATACTAACCTCCTTATCTAATAACTTTTATCACATACATAATTTACATCATTACTTTTAATATTTAATGCTTTAGCATATACTCTATTATTCTTTTTATATATTTGTATTTCATCACATAACATACTCTTATTAGTAACATTATTTATTAAATCTTTCTTATTACTACTATTTACTTCATTACTTTTATAGTAATCACTATCTATTAGTTCTTTAACTGTTATTACTTTACAAAACTTACTTTCAACCCCATCTACAGTACATGCACCACCAAGAGAACTTTGGTTCTCTTGCCCATAAAGAATGGCGCTTGCTTCTAATTCATTTATTTTAGTATCTAATAACTTCTTTAAAGAATTATTTCTAATTCTCATAACTCCAAAAGTAGACATAGATATAATAATACTAAGTATTACTATAACTGCTAATAATTCAATTAATGTAAAGCCATTCTTTTTTTTCATATTTTTTCCTCGATTATACTTAATACTTCAGTTCTTCCTTTTTTAGTAACTGAACTAAATGTTATAAATTCATTATCATCAAATTTTAAAGTATCTTTAATTAATTTATCTTGTTTAATTCTACCATTTTTACCTACTTTATCATATTTAGTAGCAACAATAGTAATATCTAAGTTATAATACTTTAAAAACTCATACATTAAAACATCATCTTCAGTTGGTTTATGTCTATAATCAATTAACATAAATACATGTTTTAAATTTTCTCTAGATTTTAAATATTCTTCAATCATTAAACCAAACTTTTTTTGAGTATCTTTACTAACACTTGCATAACCATAACCAGGTACATCAACTAAATAAAATGCATCATTAACTTTATAAAAGTTTAATGTTTGAGTTTTACCAGGTTTAGAACTTGTTCTAGCAAAGTTTTTTCTTTCAATTAATGTATTTATAAAACTACTCTTACCAACATTACTTCTACCCACAAGTAAAAACTCTGACTTTTTATCTTCTGGATACTGACTTCTTCTTACAGCAATAATTGGTTCATTCACACTTTCAATTTGCATAATTTGCATCACCCATTTAATTATATATTATTTCATTTAAAAATGCAAATTTTCATATATATTATTAACAAATAAAGGAGGAAAAACTACATGCACAATACTAATTTTCCTCCTTCAATAGACCCACATACTTTTTCAATCATCGCCGTAGCAGTTGGTTATGCTTGCGTCGGGGATTATAATGCCAATGAACAAAACTCAATTGGTAACTGGTTAATTCTTGTAGGACAATATATTCTAACACATGCAGCACAACAACAACTAATTGAGTCACGAATTGAAAACAACAACATCAACTCCAACTCCAAGAAAGCAAAAAAAGGTGGTTCCCCATACACAGATAATGTGAACCACAAAAGTAACCAAAACCAACGAAACGAAGTAGACTTCCTACTAGATGCATTAAACAAGATGCAACAAGAACTAGACAGTCTAAAACATAATTAACTTAATAAACTTAGAACTATATTTAAGCTTGATGGCGCGGGGCGGATACACCAGCCAGCCACACAAAACAAAAGTTTATCACACCACCAAAGTTATTGGTGAATCTTTAGTTCCTGATCCTCCAGCATATGCCACAGAAGCCTTTAGATACAAGACTGGACGAGAGCCACACCCATAGCCCGCGCTGACGGTGACGACGAAGCCGCCGTAGTCCAAATAGAACACATAGTAGCCAGACGAAGAACTAGGAGTAATTGTCCAGTCATTATATCCCATATACATCCAATTTACCGATATTACTTGACTATAGTCGCTCATTTCTATTGACCATGCGCTTGGTGAAGCTGCAAATCCATAGTCACTTGCATACATTAATCCTATTTTTGATGTTCCATCGCTAGGTCCATATGTTTTGGTAGCATTTGTTATTTCTTTTGCATACACCTTTCTTGTTGCTAAATAACTATCATGAATTCCACTTACTTTCCATGTTGTGTCTTCAATCAAATTTGACCATGTCATACCTATATTATTTAAATAATTCGTATTTAAGTTTATTTTATTTAGTAAACTTGTACTCCATGTATTTGATCCAGAACCATCATTTACTGTTGTATCGTTTTTATAATTCCAATAATATTTATCTATTTTTGATAAACTTCCTTTATAGTATGTTGAATCTGGTGTAACTGAAATCGCATAATCTCCATCTGTTCCAAGTAGATTACTATTGGCATAATCATATTTTATTAATTTTACTAATTGTTGTCCACTTACCCCATGATTATTTTCTCCGAAAACTCCGATTATTCTATATAAATTATCTGTTGGGCACGGACTAGTTGTTGAGCCAAAACATACAAAGTTATTTACACTTTCACTTGCGCCTGCATATCTATATGAATTATCTCCTGCTCCATTTGCTAGACTACTATCATGATAATATAATCCATTATCTCCTTGTGTTCCTGTATATTGTGATTTTACATATTCAACCAAAGTCATCAATTTTGTCTTTTGTAAATAAATATCTAAATCCATACTAGCATTTTCATTATCTGATTGATCTGTTCCTAAATTTACAAATGTTAAAGTAAATGTCCAAGTGTGCGTTGTTCCAGCACTTGATGAAGTCGTAGATATTGGATAATCTGTTTTAATATTAAATAAACCAGTTTTACCAGTAACATCAAAACCTGAAACTCCACCTGAAGTAACATAAGTTAAACCATCTACTCCAGAAGTAACATTACTACCATTTTCATCTTTTATTGTTAGTATTACTTCTGCAGTATTATCACTAGTTGTATAAGTATATGTATTACTATTTATAACAACTCCCACATAATAAGTAGCACTAGCACTATTTGTTTTACTTGATGCAATTAATCTAACCTTTGGATTAGTTGTACTACTTAAATTAGAACCTCCAGTTTGAAAATTATCAGTTGTAGCACTTAAACTAAGGTTAGAACCCTTTGTAAATATTAAAGTATCCCCACTAGCAGTAACTTCACCTTCATTACTTAAATCTTCCCCTAAAGTTGGTCCTAAATAAGAAAATGTTAATTTACCCACTAATAAAGCTATAACTAAAAGTATTAAAATAAATATAAAAATTAAACTTAATTTACGTCCATTTACTTTTTCCATTTATAATCACCCTTATTCTTTTATAATTATAACATTATTTTTTATTAATATAAAGTTTTTTCTTTCATATTTACAAAAAATGTGTTAGAATAACTCCTTACAAGGAGTCATTATGTCAACATGTTTTAAAAATGAGTTAAAAGATAAAGAAAAAGAACTACAAAAATTATTAGCAATATCCAGTGATAAAAGAACTATTTTAAATACATTAGAAAATATTAGAATTAATTTAAGTAAAGAAAGAATACCTGGTAGTGTAGATATTCTTCTTGAATATGATTACAAATTTTTAAATGAAACTTCTTTTCTATGGCCAATTATAAAGGGTGTTGCTAATATAGAAGAACCTACTATTAAATTACCTAAAAATAATAGAAAATTTTCTTTAAAAGAAATAATAGATATATTACATGATTTCTTTAAAAATAGTACTTCTAAAAGTATTTATGAAATATTTTTAAAAATATATAATGAAAATAAAAAATCTATTAGATTTATAAATGGTGATAATTTAAGTTATACCGGTGAAATAATATATTTAGAATATTTTAAAAGATTTTATATAATGGGATGTATAGAAAATAGTATTGAAGATATAATGACTTTTGCTCATGAATTTGGGCATGCTATTCAATTTTATCTTAATTTTAATAATAATTTATATAAAGAATTAAATGTTTATATTGAAATAATTAGTATATTTTTTGAATTAATATGTAATGAACATTTATTAAGTAGTTTTTATAAAGATGCAACAATAAATGCTTATGATACATTAGGAAAACATTTAGATAGTGCTAAAAACTTAGATAGTGAACTTATATTACTCCGTGCTATAAAAAGTGATAATATATTTGAATTAAGAAAAAATATTGATATATTATTATGTCATTTAACTAAAGAAGATATGAATAACTTTATGGCCCTTAAACCTGCCAATGATTATATTTATGTTATAGCATTTAATATTGCTACTAATCTATTTATGATTTACAAAGAAGACCCAGAATATGCATTTTATTTAGTAAATAAAATAATTAGTTTGAATTTAAATTTAAGTAAGGAAGATTATTTTAAAGAATTATTAAGTCTAGATGTAACAGATATAAGAAGACCTAAAGATTATAATGAATTAATCCTTAGAAGAGTAAGAGAACTAAAATAGTCTACTTGCTTAATTCATAGCGATATGTTACAATTAACTTGAGGAAAAAAATAAATTTGAATAAAGGGAATTAAAACAAGTCCGTTTTGTTTTAATTCCCTTTAACTTTTGTTTTTTAAAAGGGAAAACGAAAGGATGAAGAAAAATGAACTATTATGAAAATATTAAAACAGAGATACTAAATAATGAAATAACTAAAAAAGTAAAGGATTATTCAAAAAACAAAAGTGATTTAACTACTTATTATAATGTAGGCAAATTATTAAGTGAAGCTGGTAAACATTATGGAGAAGGAATTATTAAGGAATATTCAGAAAGATTAACTAAAGAATTAAATAAAAAATATTCAGTTTCAACACTAAGATATATGCGTCAATTTTATGAAAATGGAATTCACCAGGCAGTGCCTGGTGAATTGACATGGAGCCATTATATAGAGTTGTTACCTCTTAAAGATATAAATAAAATCAAATATTATATAGATATAACAATTAAAAATAATTTGTCCACCAGACAACTTAGAGAACGCATTAAAAATAAAGAATATGAAAGATTAGATGAAAATACCAAATTAAAACTAATTAAATCTGAAAAACTTAAGATGGAGGATACAATCAAAAATCCAATAATAATAAAGAATAATCTAAATTATGAAATAATATCTGAAAAAGTATTACAAAAGGTGATACTTGAAGATATACCAGCATTTTTAAGTGAACTTGGTAGTGGATTTACATTTATTAGAAATGAATATCCAATAAAAATTGGAAATAATTATAACTATATTGATTTGCTATTATATAATTATGAATTTAATTGTTTTGTAGTTGTTGAATTAAAAATAACTGAACTAAAAAAAGAACACATTGGTCAAATTGAAGTATATATGAATTATATTGATAAGAATTTAAAAACTATAACTCAAGATAAAACAATTGGTATTATTCTCTGTAAAAAAGATAATAAATTTATCATGGAGTATTGTAGCGATGAAAGAATTAAGGTAAGAAAATATGAATTATTATGAAAATATTAAAACAGAAACATTAAACAATGAAATAACTAAAAAAGTAAAAGATTCCTCAAAGAACAAAAGTGATTTAACTACTTATTATAATGTAGGTAAATTATTAAGTGAAGCTGGTAAATGCTATGGTGAAGGAATTATAAAGAAATATTCTATAATGATAACTAAGGAGTTTGGCAAGGGTTATAATGAAACTAATTTAAAGTATTTTAGACAATTTTATAAATTTTCAAATCGTCACACAGTGTGTGACAAATTGTCATGGTCACACTATAGAACTTTATTATCTGTTTCAAATGTTAATAAAATTAATTATCATATTATTGTATTTCAAAAAAGTCCGACAGTGTCGGACTTTTTTAGCTTTTACCCAATTTCACAGGCAGTGCCTGTGAAATTAACATATAGCCATTAGTTATTAAAAAGTGCCGACACTGTCTGCAAAATTGACATGGAACTATTATGCTGTAAAAAATTGCAGACAGTGTCTGCAAAATTAATATAAATTTTAAAAAGGTGCGACACTGTCGCAACTTTTTAAATTGAAGTAATTATCACAAATTATTTATTTTCCAAAACTTTCTTCATATTATTCTTAGCATTTAAAACAGTTTCTTCATCTGGTTTCATAACATATAATTTAGTTTTCTTATAGCTATAAACATAATCCATAGCATCACTACCATTAACACTAATTGATTTAATACTCCAACTACTACCATCTTCTAATTGCATTTTTATAAGTTTAGTTATTTCATCATCACTTATATTTGTAACAAACTTACCCTTTAAAGCTTTTAAAATATCCACATAATTAGTTATTATCTTCGGAGACATAGCTTTATTAATTAAGGCAGTAAGAACAAGTTGTTGATTTTCTCCCCTTACTCTATCTCCTTCTTTAAATGATTTTCTTTCTCTAGCAAAAGATAATGCTTTTTTACCATCTAACACATTTTCTCCCTTTTTATATGAATAACCATCCTGAGAAACAAAACTATATTTAGAATTAACTGTAACCCCACCTAAAGCATCAACAATATCAACTAAAGAGGTAAAATTAACTTTAACATAATAATTAATTTTAGTATCAAATAAATCTTCTAAAGTATGAATACTTTCATCAACTCCATAAATACCAGCATGAGTTAATTTATCATATTCCCCAAAAGTATGTAATTTAACATAATAATCTCTAGGAATATTTGTAAGTAATATCTCTTTTGTAGTGGGATTAACACTCATAATAATATTAACATCACTTCTAGATACTTTATTAATACTTCCATAAGTATCTATACCAGAAATATATATATTAAATGAATTATTTACAACATCAACAGATTTACCTATATCTTTATTTTTAATTTCAACCTCTATTACATCAATAGACTTTATTATTTCATCAAAATTACTTACTTCCTCTTTTAATATACTAATTTGTGCATCTTCTAAAATAATTGCATTTACAATTTTTTCTTCTAACTTAGTAAATAAATCACTTACATCACTACTTATATTACTTTTAAAACTAATTTTCTTACTTAACTTATCTATCGCTTTATTTAATCCTTCATACTTATCTTTATCTAAATACCCTATTACTTGATTATTTAAATCTTTTATATTTTTATAATTACTTGTATTTAAAACTAATATATTATAATTTTCTATCTTATATTCATTAAAACCAAATTGTTTAAAGAAATCCATTGTATTTAAACTATAATTTATTCCAAATATCATTCCTATTATTAAAATAAATGAAAAGAAACCACCAACTAAATTTCTTACATGTCCATTACTTAATAATAACAATGAAACTATTACATCTATTATACCCAAAGTAACTATAAATACCCAAAAGTATTCTAAAGGTAATACATTTATAAAATATATTAATCCACTAAACAAGATACTTAATATTACTAAAAATATAACTAAATATTTTTTAAAACTAAAAACTTTTTTATTACTACTTTTCTTACTCATAACTACCTCGATATAAGTATACAAACTTTTATAACAAAATGCAATATAAAAAGATAGATTACTCTATCAATTCATATGTTACATCCCAATAATATAAGGATTTTCTAAACTGCCATCACCATCATACAAGAATACTGAACTGTCAAGGTATAAGACGGGGCGAGAATTATATCCGCCATAAGCATTTTGTGCGTAGTAAAGTCTACCATCATCACGTAAATAGAATACTGTCGCAATGGAAGAAACCGGTGTAAGTGTCCATTCATTTCCTTTTCCATATAGCCAACTTTGTCCTGCACATGTTGCACTGCTATAAAACTCTAAATTTGTTGTTCTTACACAACTGCTTGATAATACACTATATCCATAATCACTTGGATACATTAATCCTATATAACCCGTTGTGGTCTTTGATTTTCTTTCATATTTATAAAAAGCTTCAGCATTGGCACTTGCGTCTGAGTAATCACCTAAATACCATATTGCATTTACTATCATATTTCTATATTCGGATTGTATGCCTTTTTTAGTATAATCGCAATTGCCAGTTGCTATTGCACCATATCCATAGCAATATCCTGAACTAGTTCCATCTGTTGCATTATAATATGCACCATTAAATAGCTTATTCAAGTTTACATTTGCCCAATTTCCAGATGATGATACATTCCATGAAATCCCGCCCATTGTTTCATCTCTAATTATTTTTACTAAATTCCTTTCACTTTGACCATGTGATGCACTATCAAATACTCCAATTATTCTCCAATACTCATTATTGAACCATATATAGTTATTTGGATTTTTCCCTTCATATCTTATTCCAGCACTAACAGTTTGTATATTTTCATTATATGTACCACTTTGTAAATAAAATATTACGTTATCCGAACCACTTGAACTACTACTATCTTTTTGATAAGTAACTTTTATAGCATTCGATGTTGTTAAATTTCCTAAATAATAACATTCAAAGTCACTATTAGATATACCTTTTAAAGATATTATTTGTGTATTATCTTTATAAAATATTGTGTAATCATAGTTTTGTTCACTTGATTGTTTATAACAAATTTGATAATTACTTGCTGTAGCTACATTAAATATAAATGTTGCTGTTGCACTATTAGTATGATTTGTACTTGTCCAAGTTTTATTAGTATCATCCCATTTAAATGGATAAGTTGCATCATTACTAGAAATTGTGTAACCACTTTGTTCTAATTTTGCTTCAGCTGTAAATGTTGAATTGTCTTCTTGAATTGGTTCATTTACTACTTGTCCTGTCCCTTGGGTCGTTCCTGATAAGCTAATTATATAATCATTTAAATTGGTTTTATTTATAGTGCTAAAATCAATATCACATGAAATATCACCAGTTATATTTTCTATAGCAAGTTTCCATTCATCATATAACCATTTTCCATCTGCACCAACACAAGTTACTTGTGCTTTATACATTCCTTTAGATGGAAATGAAGTTATTTTATTTCCATCTAAAGTTAAAGCATATCTTATTCCATCTTGTGTAAATGAATATTTACTATTGGAATTATTATTTATTACAATAATTCCAATTAATAATATTACTAAAACTATACTTACACTTACTATTCTAATTCTTTTTTGCATTTCACCACCTACATTCCAATAATATATGGAGAATTCAAACTACCATCACCATCTATTTTATATACAGAAGCATTTAAATATATAACTGGCCGAAAACTATTATAACCATACACTGTATGATCATAGTTCAAATTACCAGAATAACTAAAAAAGAACACAACCCCACTTTCCGTAGAAAAAGGTGTCAATAACCACTCATATCCTTGCCCATATAACCAACTTGCTCCTGCACAGGTTGAAGTGCCATAAGAATCTAAATTTGTTGTTCTCGCACAACTACTTGATAACACACTATATCCATAATCACTCGGATACATTAATCCTATATATCCTGTTGTACTTGTTGGTCTTCCACTATATACCATTGTTCCTCTTTCATATCCATAAAATGCATCTGTTGTTGTTTTAATACTTGAATATCCGCCAAGATACCAAGTTACATTTGCTATCATTCCTCTGTATCCAGCCTGAATACCTTTTTTTGTATAATTACAATTTGAAATAATTGTTGCTCTTGCTGCATTTCCAATACAGTATCCAGAATTTGTGCCATCTGTTGCATTATAATATGCTCCATTAAGTAAAAAATTTAAACTTGCCGTTGTCCAATTATTTGTAAATGACTTATCCCACGCCAACCCTCCTAAAGCACTGGCTCGAATTATTTTTACTAAATTCTTTCCATCCAGTCCATGTGATGCACTATCAAATACTCCGATTATTCTCCAATATTCATTATTAAACCATATATAGTTATTTGGATTTTTCCCTTCATACCTATATCCCTTTTCATTTACAACTTTACCAGTACCCTGTGTTGTCCCCGCTAAACTAATTATATAATCAGCTAAATTAACTTTCGATGTATTATCAGTATAATTTAATGTGCAGTTTTCATATTTTGTATTTATATTTGATACTTCTATTCTATTATATTTCTGATTATATGTAGCATCGCTATTGGTACAATTTATAGAACCAAGTTTACCATATGTTGTTGGTAAATTTAATGGTTTAATTGTTATATCTGCTGGTTCTACATCAAAATAAACCTCACATTTATCTGTTTTATTTACATTAACAGTAACAGAGTTATCATTTTTGTTCCATGTTAAAGTACTTCCATTTTTGCAATTAGATAATGTTTCATTAAATATATATTTTTTTGATGGCCACTTATTGTCTTTTGAAACTTTATAAACCCCAGAACCTCTAGTTTCTTCTATCATTAAACTTATTAGTTTATTATTTGTAATATTTCTACTATCTACTTCTTCATAAACATCATTATTTATTACAATATTATAAATTGTAAAACTCATTATTGTTATAGAAACTATTATAAACAATAAAACATGCTTCACTTTTATTTTCATTTGTACCACTCTCTATTATCATTTTATTACACAAATTGATAACTGTCAATAATCAGTTTTAACTTTTTATATATAACTTATGGTAATCTAAAATCCGAGGTGAAAGTATGAAAATAAATGCAAACAAATATGAGGCAAATGAAATAATGAAAATAATTAGAGAATGGACAAATTTAAGTCAAGAAAAATTTGCTAAAGAACTTGGTAGAAGTAGAAATGGAATTAACAATATTGAACACAATAGAAATCGCATTTACTTAAATGATTTTTTAGATATATGTGAAAAATTTAAAATAACAATTACATTAGAAAAAAAATAGAACTTAAAGACCCTTAAGTTCTATTGGAGTATTACTCTTCAATATATTTTAGTAAAGAATACTAGGGTTACATCGAAGAAATAAAATCATGTACATAAGTAATATCCGTAGTACATGTTTTTAATTTACCCTAATTTACTTTATTTATAGTACCAGTTTTTTCTAATTCTACTTCTTCCTTCCTATAATTTAATGCCATACCTATTGTAAAAGCATAAGCAAGTAAATAAAACCAGAACATTAAAATAACTATATTTGCAAGTCCTCCATAAAAAGTACTATAATGAGCAATATTATTGATATAATATGAATAAATATATGTAATAATTATCCATGAAACAGTAGTAAATATTGCTCCATAACCAACATTTTTACTTCTAATCTTTTTATTCGGAGCCATAGTATAAAGTATTTTAATAAAGAAATACATAATTAACCATGTAATTGGTCCTTGTAAAATACCTATAACTGTTGCAACATTATTAGTAACAATACTATCTAAATTAACATATCTAAATAATTCAATTATTTTAGTACCAAAAACTGGTACAATTAACATGAATATAAATAGAAGTACTAAAACAAAAGTCATGATAATAGCTTTTAATCTTCTTCTAAAAAAACCTTCTTGTTTTTCTCCATAAATAGTATTTGATGTAATAATTATTGATGCTGGTCCATTTGATGCAATAAAATACCCAATTATAACAACTAAGAAGAAACCAATACCTCTTCCACTAGCATCTTTAGTAGTATTAAGAAGCATATTGGCAATATCTGGAGAAAAAGCCGACCCAATAAAATCAAATATAACATCAGTTGATAAATTAAGTAAAGCTGCCTCATAACTTATTAATGTAATTGTAGGAACAATAGCAAGAACAAAAAAGTAAGCAAGTTGACCTGGGAGTATTGCCATCTCAGGTCTAAACAATACTTTTTTAAAATTATCAAAAAACTCTTTTACTTCATTTTTAACTTTATTCATTGCTATTTTCCTTATTTTTCTTCATATCTTCAACAGCTTCATTTAAAGCATCTTCAATAGTTTTAATATCATCTTGTATCATACTAAATCCAAATTCAGCCCCAAATTCATATGGTAATTTCTTTATTTCTTTATTTAATTTAAAGATATAATTACTTACTTGTTTTTGACTATAACCAACTAAATAAATAACAAATTCATTACCATCAGTACGCATTATTTCACTATTATCAAGTTGTGTTTTAACTAATATATTAGCTAATGCTTTAATTTGTTTATCGCCTTCATTATAACCATATAAATCATTAATTTCTTGTATTTTATTTAAATCAATGACCACTATAGTCTGAGGATAAATAGTATTATTATTCCAAGTTTCAATATTTTCATTTAAGAAATTTCTATTTTTTAAACTAGTAAGTTGATCAATAAATTTCATTTTATCATCTTTCTTTATCTTTCTAGCAATAGATATCTTCTTACTTTTCTTAAATATTATAAATATAATTAATACAACTAACAATAGAATTAATAATATATATTCTGCTATCTTAGTTATTATATTACCACTTTTAATAGTATCATAATGATTATTTAATCCTTCAATAACTAATTCATTTTCATCCATAACCCCAATATACTTATCAAGCAATCTATATAATGCACTATTGGTTCTCACCTTAAACGTATACTCGTTACTTATAAAATCCTCATATCGTTTAGTATAATTATCTAACTTGTTATCACTATAATAATCAAATGTATTTTTATCAAGGATAATAAATACATCCTTTTTATTTAATTTAAATAAATCTTTTGTAGTACTAAATGTTTTAATATTAATATCACTTATGTTTTTAATATAATCATATATTTTACTATTTTCTTGTACATAAACAGTTTCCCCTATTAAAGAATAAATTGATTTTATAACTGTACTATTATCTCTTCTAGCAGCTATAACATATTCTATAGAAATACCATCTGTTTGATAAAAATCATCTGTAAAATTATAATAATTAAAATATAAATCTATATCTTTATTATTAACAGCTTTCATAAACTTATTAAATGTTTTATACTTAACAAAATTAAATTCTATATCTGCAAATTTACTAAAATTACTTAAATAAACTGCAACAATACCACCATATTTACCACCTAAAATTACTTCATAAGGTGATGCATTAACAAAACCATAATTATATGTAATACTTTGCATACTATCAACTTCAGTATCAGTAATATTCATAGCACTAGTAAATGTTTTAAATAAATTATCATTATAAACATTATCAAATTCATTATTCCATTTGTTATAATATTTCTTTAATACACTAGATAATTTATCATCACTTAAACTTAGAACATAATATTCTTTTATATCACTAAAATGATATACTACTTTATAATCTTTACTTAGTATTGTATCTAAATATTCCATTAATGGAACTAACATATATGTTTCATTTTCATTCATATCTAGTAGTATTTCATCAATATTTTCAAATTGTTTAAATACTACATTACTTGCTTTTTTAACATATTTACTTACATAACTTAAATCTTTACTTAATATATCAATATTCTTACCATTTAAATCTTCTTCCGTAGAAATATAATCATTATTTTTACCTACTAAAACATAATGGTCTGTATAAAATAATATATCATTATCATCAACTATATTTTTAACACCAAAACTAATTCCTGATGGATTACTTCCTTCATTAAATGTTATTGGGTTAATACTTAAGCCATATTCAGTTTCAAAATCACTAATAAAGTCATAAAAAACTCCACTACCATTTTTACCAAATACATTAACATTATTTATAACATTTATATTTTGAATTGTACCAATATTTTGATTAACCCAATTTCTTTCAGAAACTGTTAATTTATCTTTATCATTTAATATAAAATATAAACCAATTGCAATACCAATAACAACTAAAATACTTATTATAATTATTATAATACTTTTCTTCTTTTTCATTATTTCTCTTCACTTTCTACTGGAGTATTATTATTCCAAACTAAACCAGAACCAGCAACATTACGAGCTCCTAGAATAACAAATCCTTCACTATTTTCACTTTTATCACACTTTAAAGTAATATTAATATCATAGTAACTTAGAATATCTTCACTTAAATTAGATAAACTTGATGTAGCTTTAGCTTCTGCATCATTTAAAGATGTATCAGCATTAAAATCTATTGTAATATAAATAATTTTTCCTTTTGTATGCATTTTTACATCTTTAACTATCTTTTCATTTTCTAAGGCACTTACATATTCATTTTTAATAGTTTCAGTAATTGGATATTTTTCTATATCTTGTAATCTATCACCATATTCATTTTTACTTCCTCCAAAGAAGTATGAAAATGAAACAATAAGTATAGCAACTAAACAAGCTACAAGAATTAATCCTAGTACTATTAATACTTTATTATTTTCCCATAAATTCTTTATTTTTTTCAAAATCTTTTCACCTCTTAAGTAATATAATTATACTATCTATTTATGCTTTTGGCAAATTATTTAATACATTGATAGTTTTATCATTATCCCAAATCATGATATTAAGTCTTAATGCATCTTGATATTTACTACCTGGATTACTACCGACAATAACAATATCAGTATTTTTACTAACTGACTCACTAACAGTACCATTATAACTTTCAATTATTTCTTTAATTTCTTTTCTACCATACCCATCAATAGTACCAGTTATAACAAACTTTTTACCACTAATAAATTCATTAAGTCCCATATTTTTACCTAAGTATTTCATATTTACACCTAAAGCTTTTAACTTTTCAATTAGTTCTTTATTTTCTTTTAAATATTCATAAACACTTAAAGCAGTTATATGACCAATATCTCTAATACTTTCTAATTCTTCCATACTTGCACTCATTAAACTATCCATTGAACCAAAATTACTTGCAAGTATTTTAGCAGTTTTACTACCAATTTCTTTAATTCCTAAACCGAATAATAATCTTTCTAAACTACTATTTTTACTAGCTTCAATATTATCTATTATTTTATTTAAACTTTTTTCACCATAACCATCAAATTCCATAATTTGTTTTTTCTTATCACTTAAACTATATAAGTCAACAATACTTCTAACAAAACCTAGATTATACAATTCTTCAACAATTTCATCCCCAAGACCCTCAATATTTAAAGCATCCCTTGATACATAATGAATAATACCTTCAATATTTCTTTTTGGACATTTTGGATTTACACAATAATAATCAACATTACCATCTTTTTTAACTATTTTTTCATGACACATTGGGCACTCTGAAATCATTTTAAAATCTTTTTCAGTTCCATTTCTTCTTTCAAGTTTTGCATCAACTACCTCCGGAATTACATCTCCAGCTTTTCTAATAGAAACTATATCTCCGATTTTTAAACCCTTAGCATTTACATAGTCTTCATTGTGAAGAGTTGCCCTTCTTATAGTTGAACCCATTACAATAACTGGCTCTAAAACCGCATTTGGTGTAATTCTTCCCGTTCTTCCAACTGTAAAAATTATATCAGTTAGTTTAGTTAACACTTCTTCCGCTGGAAATTTAAAAGCAACCGCCCATCTTGGATACTTAGCAGTATTACCTAATTTTTCTTGTAATGAAACATCATTTACTTTGATAACTATTCCATCTATTTCATAAGATAGACTTTTTCTAGTTTCTGCTTCTTTTTCAATATATGAAATTATTTCATCTATATTTTTTACAAGTTTATTATGAGGATTTATTTTAAAACCTAAGTCACCCATAAATTGCAAAGCTTCAAGATGAGTTTTAATGCCAAAATCACTTGGATTAGGAAGATAATAAACAAAGTTATCAAGTTCTCTCTCTGCAGCCACTTTACTATCAAGTTGTCTTATACTACCTGCAGCTGCATTTCTTACATTTTGTAATTTTGGTTTACCTTCTTCTTCTCTTTTTTTATTTAATTTTTCCAAAGTACTTTTATGCATGAAAATTTCCCCACGCACTTCAATATCTACAGGTTTTGTAAGCTCTAAAGGAATAGATTTAATAGTTCTTACATTGTGAGTTATATCTTCACCAACTAAACCATCTCCCCGCGTCACCCCTCGAACCAATTTACCAGCTTCATATATTAAGGATACTCCAAGTCCATCAATTTTTTGTTCACAAACATATTCTGGACTTACTTCATCTTCCACTTTTCTAATAAAATCTCTTACTTCATCTTCACTAAACACATCGGAAATACTAAGCATAGGTTTATCCCTAACTACTTTTAGAAACTTTTCAATTACTTCTCCACCAACTCTTTTTGTTGGACTATTCTTACTTGCATACCGAGGATACTCAAATTCAATATTTTCAAGTTCCCTCATATACTTATCATACTCTTGGTCTGTTATAGTTGGTTCATCTTTTACATAATAATTATAATTTGCATCATTTAATATTTTAGTTAATTCTTCTACTCGCTTTTTTATATCAGTTTCCCCATAGTTCATCAGGATAATCTCCCCTTTCGATTAAACTATTAATATGATTTTTAACACTTTCTAAATCTTCTTTATAAGTCATGCCAATCCATCTACTTTCTGATACTTTAGATTGTATTTGAAATAATCCTTCATTTATTCCATTTTTTAATATATCTGGAAGTAAAAACTCATTTGTTAAAGTCAACCCGCCATGAATAAATTCATCAAATTTTTCTTCTAAAATATGTAAGAAATTTTCTCTTAAACCAAAGAAATTAACTGCTACTGGAGTATCTTCACTTATTTCAAATTCATAACCATCTTGAAGACTTCTAGCTATAATTTTATCATTTTCTTCACCAATTTCACTTTCAGTAATAGATTTTATAATACCATTTTCTTCTTTAACTACTCCTCTTTTAACTTTACCATATTTACTAGCAGTAACAATATAAGGATAATTTACACTTAAGTAATCTTTATCTTCTTCATCAAAAAACTTAGATGCCAGTTCATATGAATGTTTACCATAAAAATCATCAGAATTTATAATGATAAAATCTCCTTCAATAACATCTTTTGCACAATATAAAGCATGACCTGTTCCAAGCATCTTTACTCTTCCTTCAGGTAATGTTACATCTTCTGGAATATAATCTAACTCTTGAAAAGCAAGTACAATATCAATCCCTTTATACTTATTAATAATGTGAGTTCTAAAATATTCTTCATTTTCTTTTCTAATAATAAATACTACTTTAGAAAAACCAGCTCTTTTAGCATCATATACAGAATAATCTGCTATTATTTCTCCATGAGGACCAACTGGTTCTATTTGTTTTAATCCTCCAAATCTACTTCCCATTCCTGCAGCCATAATTACTAACGTTTTCATATTAAATCCTCCTTAAACCTTGATAATTATTTAAAACCTTCTTTATTCCAAATCTTTTACTAAAAGCAACTGTAACAAATTTTTCATCACTATCTATTACAACACCTTTACCAAAGATTGTATGCATTACTACATCTCCATGTTTATATAAAACTCCTCCATCATCATAAAACTTAGTTTTATCAAATGTTTTTGTTTCTATTTTAGACTCTTGTTTTTCAATTAAATCTGCATCAATTTCACTAATAAACCTTGATGGTGGGTTCATATTTGTATTACCAAATAGCATTCTTCTTTTAGCATTTGTTATATATAATCTTTCTTTAGCACGAGTTATACCAACATAGCAAAGTCTTCTTTCTTCTTCAAGTTCACTTGCTTCATTCATACTCATTACGTGTGGCATTACGCCTTCTTCCATACCTATAAGAAAAACCACTCTAAACTCCAGACCTTTTGCAGAATGAATTGTCATTAATGTTACAGCATCTTCTAAATTTTGATGGTCTGCACTATCTGCTACAATACTTATATCTTCCAAAAAATCTTCCAAATTAACTGTTCCAGTTTCTTTTTGATAATTCTCTGTAATACTCTTAAATTCCATTAAGTTTTCCAGTCTTATATCAGCTTCTAAAGTATGTTCTTTTTCAAGTTCTGCCTTCATTCCAGATTTTTCTAAAACCTTATCAATTAATTCAGTTAAATCACATTCTTTAGCATCTTCACTTAAACTTAATATTACATTTTTAAATTCAATTTCTTTTGCTTTAGTTAAGGCCTCAAACATAGATGTATTATTTTCATTAGCTAAAGCCCTAATATTATTAATTGATGTATCTCCAATACCTCTTTTTGGTACATTAATAACTCTTTCTAAAGAAACATCATCATTATGATTAGATATTAATCTTAAATAACATAATAAATCCTTAATTTCTTTTCTTTTATAGAAATAATAACTACCAACTACTCTATAAGGCCAATTCATTTTTAAAATACTATCTTCAACTGCTCTTGATTGAGCATTAGTTCTATAAAGAATAGCAAAATCATTATAAGAATAACCATCATTTAATAATTTATTTATTTCATCAATTACTAATTTAACTTCATCTTTTTCATCATTACCCCTTAGATACTTAATTTTAACACCATCTCCAAAAGTACTAAAAAGATTTACTTCTCTTCTCTCTAAATTATTTTTAATAACACTATTGGCAGCATTTAGAATTGTATTTGTACTTCGATAATTTTGATTTAATGTAATACTTACAGCTTCAGGATAATCCTTCTCAAAATTTAATATATTCTTATAATTACTCCATCTAAAACCATATATACTTTGATTTACATCACCAACTACAAATAAATTTCTATATTTACTTGCTAGTAACTTAACTAATTTATATTGCACTTCATTTGTATCTTGATATTCATCAATTAATATATATTTAAACTTTTCTTGATACTTATCTAAAACATCTTCATTACCCATTAATAGTTCCACTGGCTTTTTTAACAAATCATCAAAATCAACAGCATTATTTCTTCTTAAGATTTTTTCATATTCTCTATAAACTTTTATTGCAACCTTTTCAGGTGGACTTACTAAATATTTATCAATCTCACCATCACTTAACATTTCATTTTTAATAAAACTAATTTTATTTCTAATAAATGAAACACTATATTCTTTAGGATTTATATCAAGTTCTTTCATAATCTTTTTAATTATACTAGCAACATCATCACTATCTATAATAGTAAAATTTTTAGATAATCCCATTAACTCATAATTTTCTCTAATAACACGTAATCCAAAAGAGTGAAAAGTACCCACAAAAGCATAATTTTCACTAACTATTCTACTTATTCTATCACGCATTTCTTTTGCAGCTTTATTAGTAAATGTTATTGCTAAAATATTTCCAGAATAAATACCTTTATTAATCATATTAGCAATTCTTGTTGTTAAAACTTTAGTTTTTCCTGAACCAGCCCCTGCTAAAACCAAACAAGGTCCTTCAATATGTTTTACTGCTTCTCTTTGTTCTTTATTTAAATTTTCTATTATGTCCATGACATCCTCCATATATAACAATATTATAACATTTATTAAATCATATTAAAAGAAAAAATGGATAATCTTTATCCATTAATTTTTATAGCCTTCTAAAATTTTAAATAAATTAAGGAGGAAGTTTAAATCTTTCTTTTTGAGAGTTTTGGAACTTGTAACATTTGATTTATTGTTAATAATCATATTGATTTTAATATAATAAAAAAATTATACCCAATCAAGCTTGATTGGGCTAACTAAACTATTTGGTTAACACTCAACTTGCAAAATCGAAGTGTCCCATTTATATTTTATGCAAATCTCTTTGCTAAATACATCATAACATAAATCTTGTTTCTTTTTAAGTAACAAGATATTTAATCATTTAAATTTTGAGGTTTACAAGTATCAGAGAAAGGTTCAAGCATACACTTTGTGCATGGTCCATATTTACTAGTAGACTCTTTAGTACCATCAACTAAACCTAAGAAAAAATCTAATATTGTTGGAATAAAAAATATTAAAACCCCAATAATTAATCTTCTTCCTAAAGTTGTAATTGTTGTAACATTTGCTTTATCATCTCCACTTAAAGCAGCCTTACCAAAATCAATCATTCCTAAAACAATTATAATAATTGGAACTAATATTTTAATAATATATATAATATAACCAATTACTTGAAATGCTTTTAAAGTAGTTCCACTACAAATATTTACTTTTTCAACATCTAAATTATTAACACTTGCTAACATAATATTTAACATAGAAACACCTCTTTTTTTAATATGTTTTATTATACCACAACATTTTATAAAATAAAAGAAAAAGTAGCTTTTGCTACTCAGTTATTCCTCTTGGACTACATTTACCACTATTATTTGGATTTAATATACAATTTGTACAATTTTCATATTTTGCTACAACTTCACTTGTTCCTTTAACCAAACTTAAGAAAAAATCTATAATTGTTGGAATAAAGAAAATAATTAAACCAATTAAAACTCTTTTACCAAATTGTACTGCAGCATCCTTAGTACTTTTGTCATCTCCACTTAGAGCAGCTTTTGCAAAATCAATACTACCAAGAACAATTAGTATCAAAGGTACAATTATTTTAATAATTAATAAAATATAACCAATTACTTGAAATGCTTTTAATGATGTACTGTTTACTTCACAAATATCAACTGGTTCTACATCTAAGGCATCTTGTCTTTTACTAATTACATCAATATTTTCTAAATAATCTTTACCAACACTCTCAAAGTTATCATTAACACTTTTAAGATTTTTCATTACAGCATTATATTCAGTTTCAGTTATTGTACCATTATTTTTTTCTTCTTCAAGTTCACTTACCCAAGATTCTTTTAAAGCATCAAATTGTTTTTTAGCTAAAGCAACACCATTTTGATAAGCATTAGAATTTTTAATAAATTGTGGCATATCATTACCATTTAAATAATTTTTCTTAAAGTCATTTAAAAATATTTTTTCCATTAAATCTTCAGCATTTTTATATTTACCACTTTTAAAATCATCTAAAGATACATCTCCGATTGACCAATTACTAAAATAATATTTAATTTCATCTTCAAAAGTCATATCTCTAGTATCAGAAATAAAACTATCTGAAGCACTACCAAATCTTGTACCAGCATTTTTCTTTTCTGTTGCACACCATTTTCCATCACCATCAAAGCAAATTTCATTGCCACCAACCCAACCATCTAAGTCATAATAACCATGAGTTGGACATTTAAATTTTTTTTCATTCAAATTCATACTTGGTTGCACAAATACATTAGTACCACTAGTACTAAAAACTTTACCAAAACTATTTGGTCCCTTCAATTGAGCACTTTTTCCATCTCCAGCCAGTCCACTCCAATAACCTACTGAAAAATTATTACTTTTATAATCATAATAAATTGTAACATATCTATTACCAATGCTACCATCATTTCTTTTAGCTTTATTAGTATAATTACACACAACCATACAACTTCTATCTGAAACACACTTTGCATTAGTTGTTGTATAAGCATTAACACTACTTATTCCTATAATAAATGTAATTAAAAATAATATTAATTTGTTTCTCATACTAATCACCATATCTTATATAAATATTATAACAATATTTTATCTTTTAATCTAGTATTTATTTATTAATTCTTCTATTTTTGTTAAACTAAATCCTTTTTTATATAAATTATATTTTAATTTATTATTTAGTTCTTTATCACTATATTTTCTACTTAATTTTTTATATTCTTTTTTAAATTCCATCTCTATTACATCATCATTTTCTTCTATATAAGTATTATTTAATACTTCATTTATTATATCTTTATTATAACCCATTATTATTAAATCATTTTTAATTTTTAATAATAATCTTTCTTTAGATAATTTTCTATTAGTATTTATTTTCTTATCAACTAATTTTCTTACTTTTTCTAACCATACTTCATCATCAACATTACTTATTACTTCATCAATTAAAATACTATCTAAATTTAATTTTTCTAACCTACTTTTTATATAAAAAGGTCCTTTATTACCTAAGTTTATTTCATCATTTACAAATGCTTCAACATATTTTCTTTCATCAAGAAAACCTAATTCATCTAATTTTTTTATTACATCATGAACAATATTTTTATTATAATTACATAACTTATCTTTAATTTCCTTTTTAGTTCTTACTTTAAAACTAATATATTTTAATGCTTTATTATAAGCTTCAATAAAATTATTATAATTTATTATTTTCTCTAATTCTTTATCACTAATCTTTCTAGGTTTTAACAAATTATACTTTATTAATGTATCACTATAAAAACTGAGTGAACTATTATCACTCAGTATTATAGTATATTTATTATTATTTTTCTTTATTTTAGATATTTTCTTCATTAAAATATTCTTTACATGTTGCATCTAAATCTTTAGCTAAAGCTTCAATTACTTTATAATCATTAGTTCTACATCCAGATGCAAATTTATGTCCTCCACCATTATATTTTGCAGCTACTTCATTTATAACTGGACCTCTACTTCGAATATTTGCTTTATAAATGTCATTTCTCTCATCATAAACTACAAACATCCAACAAATAAGTTCTTTGATAAAGTAAAAGTCATTAACTTGATTTGATACACTTGTTGCTTCTACATTAAATTTTTTTAAATCTTCACTAGGAACAAATATAAAACCAAATTTATTTTCAGTTATTTCAATATTATTTATAAGATAAGCCCTAAATTTTTCTTCTGAAATACTTCTTTCATATAAATTATCATACAAATTAACAAAATTGATATTACTTGTACTAACAAGTTCATATGCAGTCTTTAATGTTCCAACACTAGTATTTGGAAGTAGAAATCTATCACTATCAAATACCATACCTACAAATAAATCTTCAGCAATTTTTGTATCCATTTCTAAAGGACTATTTAACAATAAATTTGCAATCATTTCACAAGTACTTGATTTAGTTGAATCTGTCCAGTCAACATCACCAACTATATCTTCGGCAGGATGATGGTCAATTTTTAAAATACTTTGATATTCTAAACCATTAATACCATCAACTCTACAAAAATTTGGTACATCTAAAACAATTAATAATGAATTTACTATACTTGTCAGTTCTGGTTTATCCAAAGAACCTAAATATTTAAATTTATGAACACCAGCTCCAACTGCATATACATTTTTTTCTGGAAATGTAAGTTTAATCGAATCCCTTAAAGCTATTTGACTAGCTATAGCATCAGGGTCTGGACTTATATGACGAGCAAGAACTATATTGTCATATTTTTTAATTATTTTAAATATTTTTTTATACATTTCCTTCATATTCATCACTCTTTCTAATTATTTTTAATTTTAATTTCGTATGTTTCTAATGCAATTTCCATTTCTTCATCAGTTGGAACTACATAAACAGGTATTTTAGAATCATCAGTTGAAATAAGTCTAAATTCTCCTCTAAAATCATTTCTTTCTTCATCTAATTTTACACCTAAAGATGCAATTTTTTCTAATATGGCTTTACGCATTGCTTTACTATTTTCACCAATACCAGCTGTTAATGTAATAACATCAGCTCCACCTAGTTCATTATTATACATAGCTATATAATTAGCAATTTTTTGAGCATACATTTCATTAGCTAAAATTGCTCTTTCATTTCCTTCTTCTGCAGCTATTTCTACATCTCTAGAGTCACTACTTACTCCACTTATACCAAGTAAACCACTTCTTTTGTATAAGTCATCCATAACTTCATCAATAGATTTACCAGTTTTATTCATCATATATTGAACAATAGCAACATCGATATCTCCACAACGAGTTCCCATAATTAGACCAACTAATGATGAGAAACCTAAAGTTGTATCAACTACTTTACCACTATCAATAGCTGTAATTGATGCCCCGTTACCAATATGACAACTTATAACCTTAAGATTATCTTTACCAAAATGGTTACATATTGTTTTATAAATATATCTGTGACTTGTTCCATGATATCCATATCTTCTTACACCATATTTTTCATACCATTCATACGGAACTGCATAAATATAATTTTCTTCTGGTAATGTTGATGCACTAAAAGCTGTATCAAATACACCTACTTGAATAGCATCAGGAAGTTCTTTAGCAAAAGCTCTAACTCCCATTATATTTGCTGGGTTATGAAGTGGTGCAAGTTCATCAAACTTTCTTAAATCTTGCAATACTTCTTCAGTTAAAAGAGTTGCCTTTGTATAGTCTGTTCCACCATGAGCCATACGATGTCCTACTCCTTCAATTTCTTGTAAAGAACTAATAATTCCCATATTTATTAATTCATCCATTAATATTTTTACCGCTTCAGCATGATCTGGTAAATTAACTTCTTTTTTTATTTTTTCACCATTGTGTTTAATTGTATAAAAAGAACCATCTATTCCAACTTTTTCAAATAATCCACTAGCTAAAACATTTTTTTCTGGTAATTCAACTAATTCAAATTTAAATGATGAACTACCGGCATTTACTGCTAATATTTTCATTTCTTTCACCTCTAGATACCATTTTACTAAATTTTACAAAAAAAGTCTACCGTTTTAAGAACAATTGTTAAAGTCTTTTTGAAATGATTCTTCAAAATGTTAAAAAAAACACAAAATATATAAAGTCAATAAAAAAAAACTAACTTTTTCACACTATTTTCAAAACTAAAATTTCCCTAAGAATGGGGTCAAAACACGTGGCTTTGTCGAATTTTGTCGACTTTTGGCATACGATTTTTCTTGATTTTTGTTGACAACACATTTAGAATAAATGGCCATGAAGGAGGCGATTTTTATGATATCGCAAGAAACTAAAACATTTTATGCATTTAATATTGATAAAATGTTTAAAGGTGTGTTTGTTGGAACAGATGAGGTAAGTAAACGTTTACTTTTGGAACTACTTAGTGAGTGTCTAGACACAAAAATTGATAGGATTGTAAGTTTTATTCCAATCGAACTCGGTGTTAGAAGTAAACATGAAAGAAGTAAAAGACTAGATTTAATTGTGGAAGTTGATGGAAGAAAAATTAATGTTGAGTTAAACTCCTCTTTTGATGAAGTAACTAGAATCAGAAACTTAAATTATTATTTTTCTTTTTGTAGTCAGTATACTATTGAAGGAGATGCTTATGACATTGAGTCGG
>ERZ779643.212-NODE-212-length-55468-cov-3.331114_pt1 | contig 55468 bp, 37 predicted proteins | sample MGYA00511564_ERZ779643 | MGnify/ENA primary metagenome ERZ779643 (study PRJEB29588, sample SAMEA2147114) | human gut metagenome | biome: human gut; feature: human-associated habitat; material: faeces | place: Denmark | collected 2008/2010 ...
AAGGAGAGAAGGAATCCAAATCGGTGAAAAGCGAGGCTTGGAAAAAGGCCGAAAGGAAGGACGGGAAGAAGGCCGTGCAGAAGGCATATTAGCAACCGCCCGCCTGATGAAACAGAATGGCATTTCTTTCGAGCAGATTAAATTGTGTACGGGATTATCTGATGCAGAAATCGAAAATTTATAGAATGGGTTGAGGCGCAGCGTGCTGCGCCCGACTCTCCTGTTCAATTCTCATTTACAGATAATAATCTGTTACTTCCTTCCGAAATCAGCAGGAATTTCTCCCCAGGCTGATGTCTCCCATTTATAAATAGGTGTAGTATAGGTATTCTCTTGCAGCCATTTTTCGGCTCGGGCAATCAGGTCGAATATTGGTTCGTTTTCGGGCAGCCGCTCCAATAAGGTCTTGCATTTCTTGTTCTTTACCCAGGAAATCGCATTCCGACTGTCTGAATAGATCGGGATCTGGCAGTTCTTCTGTTTGAGAAGGGCCAGTCCGTGTACGAGGGCCAGGAATGCGCCTACGTTGTTGGTTCCTTTGGGCATGGGGCCAACCCGGAAGATTTCCTGTCCGGTAGCCGTATAGACACCGCGGTATTCCATGTCGCCAGGATTTCCGCTACAGGCGGCGTCTACCGCCAGACTGTTGTTGATGGGGCGGCCGATGACCGGCGTCTTTTCCTTCATCATCTTCTCGAAAACCATCCGTGGAGTCGGATTCTTTTGAATATACTGCTCATATCCGTTGGCGTACGCTTCTTCGGCGGCTTCCCGACTTTCAAAGGCTTTGTATTTGGCATCTGAATAGCCTTCTACCTGTTCTTTACAATCATCCCAGTTGTTGTACACACCGGGATGTTGCCCTTGCCAGACAACATAGTATTTCCGCGTTTTTGCCATAGATTATATCCGAGAGTTTTTGATAAATATTACAAGGAAAACCTTTATTCAGGCGGTATTCCGGATGCAATGTTACTAATTTTTTATAAGATGCGCAACCTCTTCAGATAAGCTTCAGAAAAACTTTAGCAACAAGTTTATCAAATTCGGGCGGATAAACTTTGAGGTTTTAAGAAAAAAAATCTATTTTTGCATAAATTCAAAGGATAATGAAATGAAACGTATTTTTCTCATGGGATATATGGGAGCCGGCAAGACAACCGTCGGGAAAAAGTTGTCGAAACAGCTGAATCTCTCCTTTATAGACCTGGACTACTATATAGAAGGGCGTTATCATAAGGAAATACGCCAGCTTTTTGCAGAAAAAGGAGAGGAGGCTTTTCGGGATATCGAACGGCGGATGCTGCATGAGGTGGCTTCGTTTGAGGATGTGCTGATATCTACCGGGGGTGGAACTCCCTGCTTTTTCGATAATATGGACTTTATGAACGAAGCGGGAACAACGGTCTATCTGAAAGTATCGGTCGATGAACTGGCCAACCGCCTGGAAGTCTGCAAGCAGACGCGACCCGTCCTGCGGAACCGGAGTGGCGAAGAGCTGAAACAGTTTATTGGAGAAAGCCTGGAGAGCCGCAGCCCTTTCTATGAGAAGGCTCAGATCATCTTTGATGCAGAGCAGATGATGACGGAGCAGGATATACAGGCGATCACTGACAAATTGATGGATTTGCTATAAACCAGTTGGATATGAAAAACACGACAGACAACCCTTCACAACAGTTCTACATTCCTCAGGAGTTATTGCAGGAACTGAGCAAGATGAAGAACACACTGGTTATCGGAATACCCAAAGAACGGAACCGGGGTGAAAAACGGGTGGCCCTTACGCCCGAATCGGTCGAGATCCTGACCAGTTACGGACATCATGTCTATGTAGAGAGCGGAGCCGGACTGGGCATCAATTATTCAGACAATCATTATTCGGAGGCTGGAGCTGAGATTGTAGCGACTCCGGCAGAAGTATTTCAGGCAGACCTGATCGTGAAGATTCTGCCTCTATTGCCTGAAGAAGCCTTGTTGATGCGTCCGCGCAGCAGTGTCTTCTCGTTTGTTCCCCTCCGCCAGATGAGTGCTGAGACCTATCAGGTCCTGATGAATAAACGGATTACGGCTTTAGCCTATGATTTCCTGAAAGACGAGAAGCTGATGTACCAGCCGATTATGAGTGCGATGGCCGAAATAGAAGGTTATGCTTCAATCAGCATCGCATCGGATCTGTTGAGTAACAATCACGGTGGAAAAGGTATTCTGCTGGGAGGAGTTGCAGGTGTTTCCCCTACGGAGGTTGTCATTATCGGAGCCGGAAATGCCGGAACAAACGCCGCACGGGCAGCGTTGGCACTGGGCGCTTCGGTAAAGGTGTTCGACAATAATATCCAGCGGCTGCGCCAGATACAGCGGACCCTCGGGGTTTCCCTCTTTACTTCCAACTTTCATCCGAATGTATTGCGGAATACCTTTCAGAGTGCCGATGTCGTGATCGGGGCCCTGCACAACAATCATCCACAACATAGGTATGTGATAGCCGAAGGACTGATCGAGACGATGAAGAAAGGCGCGCTGATCATCGACCTCCGGATGAATCAGGGAGGATGCTTCGAAACGACCTGCTGCCTGTCGGCTTCCGATCCGGAAGTATTCGAACAGCACGGCGTCTTGCATTTCTGTAAGCCCTTTATCAGTAATTATGTGGCACGCACCGCGTCGATGGCCTTCAGCAACCTGCTTATTCCGGTACTGACGGAAATCGGTGATTTGGGAAGTCTGAAGGCGATGATACAGTATAATCCGGGCCTCAAACAGGGAGTTTATCTGTATTCGGGAAAACCGGTGAATGATTACATATCCAATCATTTTAATCTCAGATCAAATAATATTGATATCTATTTGACCGCTTTTTAGGAAATATCATTCTTTCTTATTTTCTTTGTAGGTCTTTAATTGATAACAGCGATTAAGTAAAACAATATCATGACAGAACAAACTAAAGTAACGACATTGGAAAAGGTAGTGGTACGCTTCTCCGGAGATTCTGGAGATGGTATGCAATTGACAGGTACCATCTTTTCAAACCTGTCGGCAGTTTTCGGAAATGAAATCTCTACATTTCCCGATTATCCGGCAGAAGTGAGAGCTCCGCAAGGAACATTAAGCGGCGTTTCTGGTTTCCAGGTTCATCTGGGGTCCAAGAAAATCTTTACTCCAGGTGAGAAAGCCGATGTATTGGTGGCTATGAACCCGGCAGCATTGAAGGTGAATGTGACGCACATTAAACCGAACGCCATTGTCCTCATTGATACAGATTCTTTCCAGAAAAGCGATCTGGAAAAAGCCTTGTACACAACTGACGATCCTTTCAAGGAATTAGGACTGACACAGGTACAGATAGTGGCAGCTCCTATCTCTACGATGGTTCGCGACGGCTTGGTTGATTTCGGACTGGACAACAAGTCTGCTCTACGTTGCAAGAACATGTTTGCCTTAGGTCTGGTATGCTGGCTGTTTGAACGTCCGCTCGATGAAGCCATGCATATGCTGCAGAACAAGTTCGCTAAGAAACCGGTGATTGCTCAGGCCAATATCAAGGCACTGACCGACGGTTACAACTACGGACATAACATCCATGCCACTGTTTCTACCTATCGTATCGAAAGCAAAAAAGCACTTCCGGGTACGTATATGGATGTCAATGGAAACAAGGCAACTTCATATGGTCTGATCGCCGCTGCTGAAAAAGCTGGTTTGCGTCTTTTCTTAGGTAGTTACCCGATCACTCCGGCTACTGATATTTTACATGAATTATCTAAACGCAAGGACTTGGGCGTTATCACAGTACAGGCTGAAGATGAAATTGCAGGCGTTTGTACGGCTATTGGTGCCAGCTTTGCCGGTTGTCTGGCTGCTACTTCTACTTCAGGTCCTGGTCTGGCTCTGAAGAGTGAGGCTATTGGTTTGGCAGTGATTGCCGAAGTTCCTCTGGTTGTCATCGATGTACAGCGTGGTGGTCCGTCAACGGGTATGCCGACTAAGTCTGAACAGACTGACTTGTTGCAGGCTTTGTACGGACGTAACGGTGAATGTCCGGCTGTTGTCTTGGCTGCATGCACGCCGACCGACTGTTTCGATGCTGCCTTCTGGGCTGGTAAACTGGCTGTTGAACACATGACACCGGTTATCTTGTTGACAGATGCCTTCATCGCCAACGGTTCTTCTGCATGGCGTCTGCCGGAATTGGATAAATATCCGGAAATCAAACCGAATTATGTTTCCAATTATCACGAAGAGAAACCTTGGAAACCGTATCGCCGTAATCATGAGAGCATGGTTCGTTATTGGGCGGTCCCGGGTACAGAAGGATTTACCCACCGTCTGGGTGGTCTGGAAAAAGACTATGAAACCAGTGCAATCTCAACGGATCCGCAGAACCACCAGCGTATGGTGAAAGCCCGTCAGCAGAAGATCGACAAGATTGCCGACTATATTCCTGAATTGAAGATGGTAGGCGACGAAGATGCTGATTTGCTGATTGTCGGCTGGGGTGGAACCTACGGTCACCTGTATGAAGCTATGGAAACGATGCAGGAACAAGGTAAGAAAGTAGCTTTGGCACACTTCAAGTTTATCAATCCGCTGCCAAAGAATACGGCTGAAGTATTGATGAAATACAAGAAAGTGGTGGTAGCTGAGCAGAACAACGGACAGTTTGCCAACTATCTGAGAAGTAAAGTAGACGATTTCAATCCGTACAAGTTCGACCGTGTGGAAGGTCAGCCGTTCGTTGTATCTCGTCTGGTAGAAGAATTTACTAAAATATTGGAGGCATAAGATAATGGCAACAGAAGAAAAAAAATATCAACCGAAAGATTATAAAAGCGATCAATACGTCCGCTGGTGTCCGGGGTGTGGAGACCATGCCGTATTAAATTGTTTACATAAAGCGATGGCAGAAGTGGGCGTTGCTCCGCATAATATGGCTGTCATCTCAGGTATTGGCTGTTCATCCCGTCTGCCTTACTACATGAATACGTATGGTTTCCATACGATTCACGGACGTGGTGCAGCAATTGCTACAGGTGTCAAGACGGCTCGTCCGGATTTGAGTGTCTGGTTGATCACGGGTGATGGCGACTGTCTGGCTATCGGTGGTAACCACTTCATTCATGCGGTTCGTCGTAATGTCGACTTGAACATTGTATTGTTCAACAATAAGATTTATGGCTTGACAAAGGGGCAGTATTCTCCGACATCCGACCGTGGATTCGTTTCCAAGAGTTCTCCTTACGGAACAGTGGAAGATCCGTTCATCCCGGCCGAACTGGCTTTGGGAGCTCGCGGCAATTTCTTTGCCCGTGCCATCGATGTGGATTTGAAGAATACTACGGATATCCTGGCTGCTTCAGCCCGTCATAAAGGGGCTTCTGTAACCGAAGTATTGGTTAACTGTGTTATCTTTAACAATGGTATCCACAAACAGATTACAGATAAGGAATTCCGGGCAGATCGGACTATTTTCCTGCGCCATGGCGAAAAGATGATCTATGGTGCCAACAACGACAAAGGTATTGTGCTGGACGGATTGAAACTGAAATCGGTTACAATTGGTCAGGATGGTTATACGCTGGATGATGTGTTGGTACATGATGCTCATTGCAAGGACAATACCCTGCACATGATGCTGGCCATGATGGGTGGTGACATGCCGGTTGCATTAGGTATCATCCGTGATGTGGATGCTCCTACTTACGATGAGGCTGTTCATCAGCAGCTGAAAGAAGTTCAGAAAAAGATGCCGTGCCGTACATTGGATCAGTTCCTGAGAAGCGGCGAGACTTGGGAAATTAAGTAAAGACAGGCTTTGCCTATATACGCAGGCACGGATTCTGCGGAGACACCCGGTTTCAATATCGGGTAATCCGCGGAATCCGTGCTTTGTTTTTTTACATGAAAACCATATCTTTGCCAGACATGTAATTCATTTTAGTAACACATAGTAGAAAGGAGAGTGGTATGATAATCAGGAAAAGTTTAGGATGGATGCTGTTATTGGTATCCGGTATGGCCTGTACGAACCGGCCGGCAGACACAGGTTCTCGAAGTCTGGATTTTCCTCCAGAAGTGAAGGCAAAACAGGCAGAGGATTCAATTGCTGTTGTCACGGGTAAACTGGTAATAGGGCATGAGGTCTGTTCTTTTGTGGTGGATGGAGACTCGGCTGAATATTGGTTTATCGACCGTTCCGGCAAAGTCCAGCAGGAATATGAACGGATCGTTCCCGAAGGTATCAAGAGCTATACGCCAGTACGGGTGGAGATGAAAGTAAAATACCTGGGAAAATCGGATGAAGGTTTTGCGGCAGAATATGATGGTGTTTATGAAGTATTGGAGCTGTTGAAAATGGAGCTTTGATCTGGCTTCACCTCATGTCATGAGATAAAAAAATACCCGGTATGAGTCCTGTTTTCTGTGAAAGCGGCCCGTACCGGGTATTTTGTATTTTGTATCTTTTCCCTTTATGGATTCATTGAAATTAGGTACTTGGAAAATCCCGATGATTCCAGAATATTATACCCAGTTGAATCGGATGAACAGATCAGGAAATACTCGATTTCAGGCAATTTCTGTTTTAGCTTTTCAGCTCCTTCCGAACCTAACACCATGCAGGCCGTTGCACATGCATCTGCTAACATAGCAGTTGGGGCAATAACGGTTGCGCTCAATACATCCCGCTGTACCGGACAACCTTCACGTGGGTCGATCGTATGGGCATATTTCTTACCGTCCTTGATGTAGAAGTTCCGGTAATTTCCTGAAGTAGCCATTCCGCGGCGTCCGTTGTTGCGGGCTGTTTCAGCCGTCTGTCCTTTCGGCCACAGATGGATCGTCGCCTGTAAGTCCTGGTTCAGTCCGGTGCTGTCGTCAACTGGACGGGTGATTCCCAGTTTCCAGTATTCTCCGCGCTGGTTGATTCCTTTCGTAACAATCTCCCCACCAAATTCAACCATGTAATTCTGAATACCCTTCTTGTCGAACAGGTCGGCTATCATGTCGCATACCGTTCCGTCGGCCAGTGACGAACAGTTCAGGATCAGGCGCGGATCATCCTTCACGATGTCCTGGCCATTGAGATGGATCTTCTGGTATCCGATAAACTGCTTCACACTGTCGATATGGGCGGGAGTCACACTGTCTTTCTTGCTGAAACCGAATCCCCAGAGGTTAATGAGCGGGGCACAGGTAATGTCGTAGGCTCCATCGGTATAGGCAGAGACGAGCATAGCTGTACGGAAGAGAGAACGGAAGGTACTGTCTTCCACCTGCGTCAGCTGGTTTCGGTTGATCTGTGAGACCACCGAAGTCGAATCGAAGGCATTGAAGAGGTAGTAAAAACGCTCCAGTTCTGCCTGTATCTCACCGTCGAGCGGCTTGTCATACTGATATTTGATATGATACGGAGTATGCAGGCGGCCACTATACGTATAATACATCTGAGAAGCCCGCTGGCAGCTTCCGAATGACAGAAGCGCCAGCAGGGTTATTGTTAGTAATGTTGCTTGTTTCATACATTAAAATTCTGAAGTGAAATGGAATTTGATATCCGGAAAATCCTGCTGGGCCATCATCAGCACATAGTTGGAATCGGCCAGGTAGACATCGCGTCCTTCCTTGTCGACCGCCATATACTGCGCTTTTCTCTTCTTGAAATTCTCCAGCATGGCCGCGTTGTCGCTCTCAATCCAGCAGGCTTTGTAGAGGCTGATCGGCTCCCAGCGGCACTGGGCTCCGTATTCGTGCAGCAGGCGGTACTGGATGACTTCGAACTGCAGCTGACCAACGGTACCGATGATCTTCCGTCCGTTGAACTGGTTGATGAACAGCTGGGCAACACCTTCGTCCATCAGCTGTTCGATTCCTTTATTCAGCTGTTTGGCCTTCATCGGGTCGGCATTCTCAATGTACTTGAACATTTCCGGCGAGAAGCTGGGCAGTCCCTTGAAATGCAGGTCTTCGCCAGAAGTCAGTGTATCTCCGATCTTGAAGTTGCCTGTATCCGGCAGACCGACGATATCGCCGGCATACGCTTCGTCTACTACCTCTTTCTTTTGGGCCATGAACGCCGTCGGACTGCTGAAACGCATCATCTTCCCGAAGCGGACATGCTTGTAGTTGACATTCCGTTCGAATTTGCCGGAGCAGATCTTGACGAAGGCGATACAACTGCGGTGATTCGGGTCCATATTGGCATGGATCTTGAACACAAAGCCACTGAAAGTATCTTCATTCGGATCGACAACCCGTTCGATGGCCTGTACCGGACGAGGAGAAGGGGCGATCTGGATGAAGCAGTCCAACAGTTCCTTCACTCCGAAGTTGTTCAGAGCTGAGCCGAAGAAAACGGGAGCGATATCACCAGACAGGTAGGTGTTCACGTCAAATTCAGGATAGACGCCCTCTACCAATTCGAGGTCCATACGGAGTTTTTCGGCCTGTGCCGGATCAATGTAGTTTTCCAGTTCCGGGCTGTTGATGTCCTTGAATTCAACATTCTCGGTCACGTACTGCTTGCTGGGCGTATATAAGTTCAGCTTCTGTTCATAGATGTTGTAAACCCCGCGGAAACGCTGTCCCATGTCGATCGGCCAGCTCAGGGGGCGAACCTTGATGTGCAGTTCTTCCTCGATTTCGTCGAGCAGGTCAAACGGGTCCTTACCGTCGCGGTCCATCTTGTTGACAAACACGATGACCGGCGTTTTTCGCATGCGGCACACTTCCATCAGCTTGCGGGTCTGTGCCTCGACTCCTTTTGCCGCATCAATGACGATGATGACACTGTCGACAGCCGTCAGGGTACGGAAGGTATCTTCGGCGAAGTCCTGGTGACCCGGAGTATCCAGAATGTTGATTTTATGACCGGCATAATCGAATGCCATGACCGAAGTAGCCACCGAGATACCACGTTGTTTCTCGATTTCCATCCAGTCTGATGTAGCTGTCTTTTTTATCTTGTTTGATTTTACCGCTCCAGCCACATGGATGGCACCTCCGAAAAGCAATAACTTCTCGGTCAATGTTGTCTTACCGGCATCCGGGTGACTGATGATTGCAAATGTTCTTCTTCTTTCAATTTCTTCGGTGTATTGACCCATTTTTTCTGTTCTTCTTATTTCGTGATTACATTCATATTCTCCAAACATTTCCGGAGGCTCTCTTCCCAGTGCGGAATCGTCAGACCATAAGTTGCCTTGATCTTCTGCTTATTCAGTACACTGAAATGCGGACGAACCGCTTTGGTCGGATAATCTTTTGATTCGATGGGGAGCACCCGTGCTTTCAGACCGGCCAGCGAGATGATCTTGACGGTAAAGTCGTACCAGCTACAGACACCTTCGTCTGAGAAATGATATATTCCCGGCTGATAGTTCCCCGCTTCGGCTTGCTCCAGTATCGTTAGCAAGGCCTGGGCCAGGTCAGTGGCATAGGTAGGAGTGCCTACCTGGTCGAATACCACCCGGATCTCTTCCCGCTCGGCTCCGAGGCGCAGCATGGTCTTAACGAAATTATTCCCATATTCCGAATACAGCCAGGCCGTCCGTACGATAACAGCATCCGGACAAATGTCGAGCAGGGCGGTTTCGCCGGCTCTCTTCGTAGAGCCGTAGACCGACTGTGGAAGGGGCGTGTCTGTTTCCTGATAAGGTACGCAGGCAGTACCGTCGAATACGTAATCGGTCGATACATGCAGTACCTTGGCTCCACAGCTTTGGGCAGTCTGGGCCAGATTGATTACGGCATCCCGGTTGATCTGCTCGCAGAGCTCCGGATTCTCTTCTGCTTTATCAACAGCCGTATACGCCGCACAGTTTACAATATAATCTACCGGATGTGCCTGGATAAAGGCATCCACGCTTTCAGCCTTGCAGATATCCAGCGAATCCACATCGGTAAAAAGGAACTGAAAGCGGTTGTAGGAGGCGGAAAGGTGGTGGATAGATGTACCTAACTGTCCGTTTGCTCCGGTTACCAGCACTGTTTTCATATCTTTATTCATCTTCTAATTCGAGTTCTCCGTTCATATCAGCCCTGTATTTATCGGCTAAAAGCGCTAAGAATGAGCTGATCTGTTTCAATCCTTCCATTGTCTCGGGACTGATTTCTTTCCCTTGCATCCGCAGCATCAGATAACCGTACACGGCTGTAAAGCAGGTTTCCAGTTCAGGCACGTCGTTCCCGCCTGATTTGGCCCGCAGCTGTACGATATACGGAAGTGTCTTGTAGTAGGCTGCTCCGTAAATCATCTCCTTCGGCGACTTCAACAGGCGCAGATGCAGGTCCGTCAGGGCGATGATCACATTCTTGTTCAACTGGATGTGACCGGATTCCTTGACTCCCTCGCTTCGCATCATGTCAATCAGCTCTTCATACCAACGGGCAATTTCTTCTTTCACCTCGTCAGGCTGATCGTACCGGGAAATGACATTTTTCCGGATCTCGTCCATATCGAAATGATTGGCACGGATCAGGTCTTCTACCTGCCACATATAAAGCAGGTATTCACATATATTTTCTTTTCTTTTTTGTCTGGCAATAATCATACTGATAACGATGATAATGTAAACTCTGACACCGCCTGGTAGAAATCTGCATCCTTGATACCCAACAGGCGGCAGGCCAGACGGGCAGCATTGATGTTGATGAGGAAATGACGGTTCAATACACGGATCGGATATTTACCGTATCGGGTATCGAGATAAACCTGCCCGTCCTCTTCCACGACCGGATGTTCTTCGAACGGAATAGCTGTAATATCATTCCGGATGTCTTTGACCAGTTCTCCGATTACCGGATCACCTCCGTAGTAAATCAGCTTGCCTTCTCGCTCGATCGACGTCGAGAAACACCGGTAAGTCGACATATATGCTTCCGGCGTGTCATGATCCTGAGACGAATCCCAGTTGAGGTTGGTCATGACAGCAATATGCGGGCGGTAAAATTCGAGCTGAGAACGTTTTTCGATGACCGAAGTGATGTGCTCATCACCTTCAATCAGGGCAATACGGGCTTCGTAGCTGAAATGAAGGTGCTTGTTCAGCCCTGGGATTTCGCTGGTCGTGGCATAGTCGAATGCCAACTTCTGCCTGCGTAGGGCTGCCGCCATCATAGCGATGATAATTTTCCGGCCACGGCTGCCGGCGATGACCACTCTTGTTTTTGACTTTGTGCGCTGATATATAAATTCCGGTATCGATTGGATTAACAGCCCCAACTCTTTCGCGCGCTTAAATTCCGGATTGTCCTGAGTTACTTTGCTGCCCAAGACAACCGAATATGTATTCTTCGTCAATTTATCCGGAAACCATCCGTTACCAAAGCTGGTAATCTCGTCCTGTTCCAGTTCTTCCGCCATTTCCAAAGGAATTTCAGCACCGGAAACACTGACCTCATATCCTTTGTCGTGGATAGCACTTGCCAGCTCTAAAACGAGGGGATCCGTAATTGAAATCAAATGAATTTTTCGCATTGTTAGGATTTTATAGGGCAAAAGTACGAAAAAATCTTCACACTCGTTTTTATTTATCTCATCTTTGATGTGGATTTGTGGCCAGTTCTATCAGAACTAAATCCACCTGCCTGAACACTTACGACCGACAATGCCGGCAGCAACAGGCACAAGGTAGAAATCCTCGCGATTTTACCTGAATTAAATAAAGGTTGACATTTGTTTTTCATATAATACTATTTATTAGAATAAGGAAAATAATATTAAAATCTCTCTTCAACTTTCAAGTTCTTAGCATTAGCAACAGTTAACAATTCTCACAATTTCACCACCAATCTGACATATATTTTGTCTTTAAAATCACACTCTTTCTGGAATCATTCAAGCCTCTCCCAACTTTTCTACTGATCAAACAAATAGAAAATAACACGCTACACCTACTTAACTTACTTCCATATCCTACAAAATGACAAAATATATCAAGATCATCTCTAACTTGCATTCTTGCTATATCGATTGCAAATATATGGATATTTTTTACATTTCAAAAGGGAAATAACACTTTGTATAAAAATATTTTTTATCGTAAAATTTATATCACAGTCTTATTCTTTTTAAACTTGTTTAATATAGTTGATATTCAGTGTACAACAAACAAATATCCATAATTTAATTCCTTTAATCCTACCACTCTGATAACTGATAATCCTCACGAGAATCGAAATTGATTCTCATATGAATCAAAAATGTTTCTATCGAGAAACGATGAGAGAAAAGCTATGACCTTATTTTCCAAAACTCCGCCGATTTTTTCTAAAAGAAGAACTGGAAAAATATAATTCTGATAGGACTATGGCCGGAATTACCCAGCAGGGAAAGATGATTTCGGGTGTGATCGTTGATCAGACAGGTATGCCTATTATCGGGGCGAATGTGATCATCAAGGGTACAACACTGGGTTCTATTACCGATATGGACGGTAAGTTTGTGATTCCGGATGTTCCGGCAGATGCTGTTTTGCAGATTTCTTATATCGGTTACAAATCCATAGAAATGCCGGTAGGTGCAAAAACAGAATTCAACATTACTTTATCGGAAGATTCTGAAAAACTGGAAGAAGTGGTAGTCGTAGGTTACGGTGTACAGAAAAAAGTAACCGTTACCGGTTCTGTAGCCAGTGTGACTGGTGAGGAACTGAAAGCTTCTCCTACATCCAACTTGACAAATGCCATGGTAGGACGTATGCCGGGTGTTATCGGTTTCCAGACAGCTGATGAACCGGGTGGTGGAGGTACTACCATCCGTATCCGTGGTACCAACTCATTGGGAAGTAAAGACCCGTTGATCGTTATTGATGGTATTCCTGATAGAGGTGGTGGTATGAACCGCTTGAATCCGAATGAAATAGAATCAATGTCTGTGTTGAAAGACGCTTCGGCTGCCATTTACGGTGCACGTGCAGCGAATGGTGTTATCTTGATTACTACTAAGCGAGGAAAAGAAGGTAAACCGACGGTTTCATTTAATGCCAGTGCCGGTTTCTCTCAGCCAAGCCGTTTGCCAGAGATGTGTAATGCCTTTGAATACGCAACGATGGTGAATGAAATCAATCCGGGTACTTGGTCGGATGAGGATTTGAGATTGTTCCAAACAGGAGAAGATCCGTGGGGGCACCCGGATACCGATTGGTTTGATACCGTATTGAAGAACGCATCTCCGGTCTACAGAGCTGATGTAGGTGTCAGTGGCGGTACGGATATCATTAAATATTACGTCAACTTAGCTGCCAACGGTGAAGATGGTCTGTATAAAAATTCACAGAACCGCTATGATCAGTACAGCATCCGAACCAATCTGGATATCAAGACCAGTCAGTACGTGAATTTCCAGTTCGGTTCGACAGCTCGTTTTGAAAATACAAACTATCCGGCAAAAGCGGCTTCCAGTATCTTCTCCGGAATCCGTCGTGGTAAGCCGACTCAGGTAGCCTTCTGGCCGACAGGAGAACCAGGTCCGGACTTGGAACGTGGTGATAACCCGGCCGTAACTTGTACCGACTTGGCTGGTAAGGACCATTATAAAGATTATTACGTTCAGAATAATGCTTCTGTTAATATCAAAATTCCTTGGGTAGAAGGTCTTTCTTTGCGTGGTAATGCTTCATATGACGTTCATTTCCAGAACCGCCATAAATTTGAACGCCCCGTTTATCTGTATTCATGGGACGGTGTTCATTATGACAGCTCGGGTTTGAGCGGTGCCAAGCGTTGGCTGGAATCTCCTCAGTTGGAACGTAAGCATATTGAACAGACCGACTGGATGACCAACTTGATGGCAGATTACAATCGCACATTTGGTCAGCATACGATAGGCGTAACATTCGGTGTGGAAGCTCAGAAGAAACATTATGAAGAAACATATGCTTTCCGTAAAGGATTTATTTCAGATACGAAACCGGAATTGAATTTAGGTGGTGAGGAAGGCATTCAGGCAAATGGATATTCGTGGAATGAATCTCGTCTGAATTATTTCGGTCGTGTATCATACAACTATCTGGAACGCTATTTGTTCGAATTTGTATGGCGTGTCGATGGTTCCTACCGTTTCCCTAAAAACAAGCGTTATGGTTTCTTCCCGGGCGTATCAGCTGCATGGCGTGTATCTGAAGAAAACTGGTGGAAAGAGAATGTCGGCTTTATCAATTATTTCAAGTTGAGAGGTTCTGTTTCTCAAACAGGTAATGATGCGCTGTTGGATGCCGACGGTAATTATGACCGCTCTATCCAGTATCTGAATACCTACGGTTTCAATACTGCAGGAAGTGTGTTTGGCGGCGTTGAATACAAGCGTTTGTATCCGACACGTACCCCGAACCCGGATATTACCTGGGAAGTAGGAACAACCTATGATGTCGGTTTGGATTTCAAATTCCTCAATAACCGCTTGAGCTTGGAAGGTGATATATTCTATCACAAACGTACCAATATGTTGATTTCGAGAAATGCCTCTTTGCCAGAAATCACAGGTATTACCCTGCCTCGTGAAAACATCGGTAAGATGAAGAACCGTGGTTTTGAAATGTTGTTGGGCTGGAACGATAAGATTGGTGAAGTAGAGTATTCGGCTTCATTTAATATGACCTATGCCAAAAATGAAATCCTGTTCTGGGATGAAACACCAGGTGTTCCTTCTTATCAGGTTTCTACAGGCATGCCGGTTGATACAGAATTGTATTATATAGCCGACGGTATTTTCCGTGATCAGTCAGAAGTAGATGCTTATCCACATTGGGAAGGAGCTCAGCCGGGTGATATCCGCTTTAAAGATGTCAATAATGATGGTAAGATTGACGCTGACGACCGTGTTCGTTCAGACAAGAACCAGGAACCTCGGTTTGTGGGTGGTTTAACTTTAGGTTTGAACTGGAAAGGATGGGACTTGATGGCCTTGTTCCAAGGAGCTACGGGAGGTCAGGTTTATATTCAGACCTGGTCTGGTACGATCGGTAACTTCTTGAAGAGTTATTATGATAAACGCTGGACTCCGGAAAATCCGGATGCTACAGGTCCTCGTACTTATGAACGAGAAAATCAGTACTGGATTACCAACCGAAATACGTATTTCCTGCGCAATGCCAATTATTTGCGTTTGAAGAACATTGAGTTGGGATATACATTCCACAATGATGTATTGCAGAAGATCGGATTGAGTAAACTGAGAATTTATTCAAATGCAACCAATGTGTTCTGTATTGATGGTGTTAAAGATGCCGATCCGGAACAGCGAGACATCAACTTGGAAGCATATCCTTTGAGACGAATTATTAATTTTGGTATTCAAGCGACATTCTAATACATGATATTTATGAGAAAGTTAGTAAAAAAATTATACAGCACGCTTTCATTAAGCTTCATAATGTCTGTTGCACTGACTTCTTGTTCAGATTTTATGGATCTGACGCCAGAGGATCAATATGATGAAGCAACCGTATGGTCTGATGCCGGACTGGTTCAGGCTGTTGTGAATGATGTTTATGCTTATATTAAACATGGAGCAGATGAAGTTAGTACTACGGCGCTGACCGATGATGCTTATTTTACACACAACTACGGTGTGAAGGCTATCAATGAATCGGCTATTTCAGGTAGCGACCTGCAGTGGTATGACGATGACAACTGTCCTTTCAAATGGACAAACAGTTATAAGGGAATCTATCGTGCCAACCTGATTTTACAGAATATTGATAATGTTCCCGAAAAAGTAGGGTATGATCTGAATATGCTAAAAGGCGAAACGTATTTCTTAAGAGCTTATATGTATTCTGAGCTGGTAAGAGGTTTCGGCGGTGTACCTATTGTCGACAAAGTTTATACGATTGAAGAAGCTTCTACCTTGTCGTTGCCACGAAGCAGTGTCAAAGAATGTCTGGAATTTATACTGTCGGATCTGGATAAGGCAATAGAGCTTTTGCCAGAAACTGTCTCTTCAGCAGATCTTGGCCGAGCAACAAAGGGAGCAGCAATTGCCCTGAAGGCACGTATGTGTCTGCACTTGGCCAGCCCGTTGTATGCTGACCGTACAGTCAATACGCTGGCTTGCAACCAATATGACGGCGACCGTACTGCTTTGTATGAATCTGCTTTGACTTATGCGAAAGAAGTTATTAACAGTGGCCTATATTCTTTGGTTGACTGTAATGCAGGAACAGTGAAGGAAATAGCTGATAAGTTTCATGAAATTGCTACAACAAACAATTCGGAATTGATTTTCACGAAACAGTTTGTTAATAAGTCTCAGAATGCAGATAATAATGTCAGAAACAGAGCTGCTCTCTGCCATGGTCCTAACGGGTATCATAATTGGGCTGGTGTGACTCCGTCTAATGATTTGGTGATGTCTTTCGAAATGGAAGATGGTTCTTTGAATCCGGCTATGCGGACTGCAGGTGAAACGACAACGGTAAACCCGTATTTGAATCGCGAACCGCGTTTTTATGCTACAATCGGTTATGACGGTGCTGAATGGGGTAGAGCTCGTCCATCTGATTCGCAGGTGTTTGATCCAACTCCTTTAGGAACCTTGCAGATGGGATTCTATGAATTGTCAAGTGGAGGTAGTGCTGTAGAAGCCCAGGTCGCTTTTGACGCATCTGGTAACCCGACCAAGACTATTTCTTTCATGGGTGTTAATGGCGTTGATACACGTCGCTCGGCTGTTGAAGACTGGAATGGTTCTTTTACAGGCTATTTGGAAAAGAAGCTGATCGATACTTCATTTGAAGCATCTGAATCTATGTTCCAGACTTGTCCATATCCGTTTATTCGTCTGGCTGAAATGTACTTGATTGCAGCTGAATCTTGTATCGAATTAAACAGACTGGATGAAGCCACTCAGTATCTGGATGCATTACGTGCCCGTATCGGACGCCCAGATACAAAAGCAACCTTGGCTGTTCGTAACCAGGCTTTCAATCAGGATAATCTGCGTGAATTCTTGCGTTTGGAACGCCGTTCAGAATTGGCTTATGAAGATTCTCGTTATTATGACATCAGACGTTGGATGATTGCTCCTCAGGTGATGTCGAAACCGTTGACTGGTATTGCTGTGGTAGCTCGTCTGAAACCTGGAAAGACGGCTTCTGCACCGTATGTTCAGGATGCTGAGACATGGGATTATCAGTACTTCGTTACCGATCTGACTTATCGTGAAACCAGAAAGTGGACGGATAAGTTGTATTTTGCTCCTATTAAGCGAGATGAAATTAATAGAAATACAGCTATTATTCAGAACCCGGGAATGGAATAATTCTATAACTTTGAGGTACAACCTGCCTGTTCTTGGGTGAAGAGGCAGGTCGTGCCGGTTCGGAAAGACTCATACTTAGCTTTCATTTCGTTTTACCTTGCTAGAATAAGAGGAAGAACAAAAAACAGAAGGCAGGTATGAGTTTTTTTGTGTAATTTTGACGTATAAATGATTAATCTGTACAATATCATGAAAAAGTATTTGTTTTTATGGCTCGTCATGCTGATGGGTAGCTGGCATATGTCTGCCCAGACCAGTACAGACGGTGCACTCATCCGTATTTCTACCGACGAAACGGATTTGATTTATAAACAGGCTCCAAACGGGCGGTTATATCAGGCTTATTTAGGGCCGGCATTATTGCATGAAAGTGATCTGAAACATCTTTCTGCCTTTGCCAAAGGAGGGTCTGATGGAAGTGCCGGAAAGAAAGGCTGGGAGATTTACATGACTTCGGGAGCCGAAGACTTCTTTGAGCCGGCTTTGGGTATTACCCATGCTGATGGAAACATGAGTACCATCCTCACGTATGTCTCTTCTGAACAGAAAGCAATCGACAGCAATGCGACGGAAACTATTATCCGACTGAAAGATGATCAGTATCCGCTGCAGGTGGTGATGCATTATGTAGCTTACAAGAAAGAAAATGTGATCAAGACCTGGACGGAAATCAGTCATCAGGAAAAGAAACCGATCCGGTTGAATCGCTACGCATCGTCGATCATTTATTTTGAGCGTCCGTCTTATTATCTGACGGAGTTCAATGGCGATTGGGCTAAGGAAATGAATATGACAACCCAGCAGTTGCAGTATGGCAAGAAGATTCTGGATACCAAGTTGGGTACACGGGCAGCCATGCATGTGTATCCGTTTTTTGAACTGGGTTTCGGACAGCCGGCAGAAGAACATCGGGGAGAAGTGGTACTGGGAACAATCGGGTGGACCGGTAATTTCCGCTTTACTTTCGAAGTGGATAATGTCGGTAATCTGCGGGTTATTTCAGGAATCAATCCATACGCTTCGCATTATGAACTGAAGGCGGGAGAGACATTTACCACTCCTGAGTTTATCTTTACCCGTAGTGATGAAGGGAAAGGAGATGCCAGCCGTAGTTTTCATCAGTGGGCCAGAAATTACCAGTTATATGATGGTAAAGGTGATCGGTTGACACTGTTGAATAACTGGGAGAATACGTATTTTAATTTTGATCAGGATAAACTCAGTACGCTGATGGTTGAGGCAAAATCATTGGGCGTCAATCTATTCCTTTTGGATGACGGTTGGTTTGGAAATGAGTTTCCTCGTAACGATGATCATGCCGGTTTGGGAGATTGGCAGGTAATGAAGAGCAAACTGCCGGATGGTATTCCTTTTCTGGTAAAAGAAGCTAAAAAAGCGGGGGTTAAGTTTGGTATCTGGATTGAACCGGAGATGGTAAATCCGAAGAGTAACTTGGCGCAGAAACATCCGGACTGGATAATCCGTCTGCCGAATCGGGAGACTTATTATTATCGGAATCAGCTGGTACTCGACCTTACGAATCCGGAGGTTCAGGATTTTGTATTCGACGTAGTGGACAATCTGTTGACAGAGAATCCGGAAATTGCTTTCTTCAAATGGGATTGCAACAGTCCGATTACCAATATTTATTCTCCGTATTTGAAAGATAAGCAGGAACAACTGTATGTAGATTATGTACGGGGATTATATAAGGTGTTGGACCGTATCCGTGCCAAATATCCGGCTGTGCCGATGATGCTCTGCTCGGGTGGTGGAGCCCGCTGTGATTATGGAGCTCTGAAATATTTTACTGAATTCTGGGCAAGTGATAATACCGATCCGGTTGAGCGTTTGTTTATTCAGTGGGGCTTTTCACAATTCTTCCCGTCGAAAGCTATTTGTGCGCATGTAACCAGCTGGAATAAGAATACTTCTGTGAAGTTTCGTGTCGATGTAGCCATGATGTGTAAAATGGGCTTTGATATCGGTCTGAAAGATCTGAACGCAGATGAATTGACTTTCTGCCAGGAAGCAGTTGCTAATTATCACCGGTTGAAACCGATTATCCTCAATGGAGATTTCTATCGTCTGGTATCTCCGTATGATACAGAACACATGGCTGTAATGCACGTAGGTGATAACCAGAAGAAGGCCATTCTGTATGCGTATGATATTCATCCCCGTTATGCTGAAAGTACCTATCCGGTTCTGTTGCAAGGATTAGATCCTGCCAAGATGTATATGGTGGAGGAAATCAATCTGATGCCGGATACGGAATCGGGGGCTGCCATTAACGGACAGACTTACTCGGGTGATTACCTGATGAAAGTAGGTGTACGGGTATTCTCTGCCCGGCATACAACCAGCCATATCTTTGAAATTACGGCGCTTGATTAAAACTTCTGATATGTAGTAGGGCGTGCCTGGTCAGGTGCGCCCTTTTTAGTTTATCGTCATTCCTATTGACAGCTGATACCTGTCCCTTAAATATCGAATCAATAGAACCTTACCTGCAGGAAACTTTTGCATTTCTTATCTTGTAACCGTTTTGTAATATCTGTGACATCTTATTGAAACAGACAATTAGGAATTTTGCAACCAGAATAATATACATTTAACACTTTATGGAAACATTCTATTTGTTTTTGGTCCTTTTCCTGGCAGTACTGGCGATTTTTGACTTGTCGGTCGGTGTCAGTAATGATGCGGTGAACTTCCTAAACGCTTCGATTGGTTCTAAGGCTGCATCTTTTCGTGTGATAATGATTGTAGCAGCTGTCGGTATTTTGGTCGGAGCAGCTCTGTCGAATGGTATGATGGATATTGCGCGGCATGGTATTTATCAGCCCCAGTATTTCTATTTCTCAGAGATTATGTGTATCATGGTAGCGGTGATGTTGACTGATGTGGTGATTTTGGATATTTTCAACTCTTTGGGAATGCCTACTTCTACAACTGTTTCATTGGTATTTGAATTGTTGGGAGGTACGGTTGCGTATTCTCTGATTAAAATCGCTAATGATACGGAAGGTATCCTTCAGATTGGTAATTTGATAAATACCGATAAAGCTTTGACCGTAATTTTGGGTATTTTTACTTCAGTAGCTATCGCTTTTATTTTCGGAGCACTGGTTCAATATATCTCTCGTCTGATTTTTACATTTAACTATCGTAAGACAGCTAAATATTTCATTGGATTGTTTGGTGGTTTGGCTGCTACTTCTATTGTCTATTTCATGTTGTTCAAAGGCTTGAAATCAAGTCCGTTTTTAGCTGGTCCGGTAGCTGATTATATCTTTAGCCATACGGCTGATCTGGTATTGTATTGCTTTATCGGTTTTACTATCCTGATGCAGGTATTGCATTGGCTGAAGGTAAATGTGTTCAAAGTAATTGTTCTGATGGGTACTTTTGCGTTGGCATTGGCTTTTGCCGGTAATGACTTGGTAAACTTTATTGGTGTGCCATTGGCCGGTTATTCTGCTTATACTGATTTCTTGGCACAGAATGGAACAACCACTCCGGATACCTTCCTGATGACATCTTTGCAGGGTTCAGCCAAGACTCCCTGGTATTTCTTGGTAGGTTCTGGTATCATCATGGTGATTGCTTTGTTGACATCCAAGAAAGCTCATAATGTGGTTAAGACTTCTGTGGATTTGGCTCGTCAGTCGGATGGTGATGAGAATTTTGGAACCTCACCGGTTGCTCGTGTCTTGGTGCGTGTCTGCAGTAATGCTTCGGCAACAATCATGAATGTGGTTCCTGTCCCGGTTAAGAATTGGATTGACCGTCGTTTTAATAATCAGGAGATAATTTTGGAAGATCAGGCAAGTTTTGATTTGGTCAGAGCTTCCGTTAATGTGGTTCTTTCCGGTTTGTTGATAGCCGTTGGTACTTCCTTGAAATTACCTTTGTCAACAACCTATGTTGCTTTCATGGTGGCAATGGGTTCATCTTTGGCAGACCGTGCCTGGGGACGTGAAAGTGCAGTATTCCGTATCACCGGTGTGTTGTCGGTGATTGGTGGTTGGTTCATCACGGCAGGAGCTGCTTTCTCTATCTGTTTCATTGTTACAATGATTATTTATTTCGGTGGGGTACCTGCAATCTTGGCCATGATTGCTTTGGCTGTTTACTCTTTGGTAAGAAGTCAGATCATTTATAAGAAGAAAAAACATAAGGAAGCTATGCAGAGCGAGGTGAATACAACAGTAGCCAAATTGCGTACGGCTACTAATCCTATCGAAGCTTTGAATTTGTTCCGTCAGCATAGCCGTGAAGAATTGAAGGGTGATCTGCAATTTGCTGCAGAAGCATTGAATGCTGCTGTAGAGGGATTCACGCACGAAAACTTGAAGGAACTGCGGCATGTGATGGCGGCCATCGAGGAGAAGAAAGAACACTTGAAGCAGGTTAAGCGTGTGGGTACATTGGGTGTGACTCAGCTGGATCGCGATATCGCTATTGATAAAGGATTGTATTACTATCAGAGTAACGACTTTGCCAGTGAGATCGTATATAGTATCCGTCGTTTGGTTGAACCATGCAAACAGCATATTGACAACAACTTCAATCCGTTGAATGATATTCAGAAAAATGACTTTACCGGTATGGATAATCGGGTAATCAGTTATCTGAACCGTTGTGCGGAAATGATCGACAAGAACAACTACGATATTATGCCTTCACTGGTAGATGAATCTAATCAGCTGGTAGTAGGCCTGACACAATTGAAGAAAGAAGAATTGAAACGTATTCAAGGGCAGTCAGGTAGTACAAAGGTCAGCATGGTTTATCTGAATATGTTGCATGAAACGATTAACGTTGTCAACTTCTCTTGTAATTTGATAAAGGTAAGCAAGAAGTTCCAGATGGAATAAGGGGGAACATCTTGTATCGTATCTTGGAATAAAAGGCAAGAGTCACGAAAGGGAACAGATTAAATGTTCATTTCGTGACTCTTTTGTTTATCTTGTAAAAAGTCTCTACAAGCTTTCTGCTTTTCTTTTTCAGTTATATTTTAGCCGTGAAGAACCTTTTCCATATCGATTACGGGCCATGGCTGATAATCTTTCCAGGCACCACGGGTGAAATCCGGAATCGCAACCGAACGGCTTTTGTTTAATACCGAACGTTCACTTAATTCCACAATCGACGACCAGGCAGCAGCATCATATACGGATTGATCTAATGGATAGCCATTACGTAAGCAGTAAATCAATCGCCAGTCCATGATAAAGTCCATTCCTCCGTGTCCACCGATTTTCTTGGCTTTTTCGCCAATGTATTTGCTCAACGGATGTTCGAACTTTTTCAGGTATTCTTTCTGTTGTTCTTCAGTCATGAATTCATGCGATTGAATTGCAATCTTTTCTTCCGGATATTTCACGGCTACTCCCTTTGTCCCCTGTACCAAGTGGATACGAGAGTAAGGTTGTGGAGTTGTTGTGTCGTGTTGGATAAGGATCGTCTTACCGTTGGCTGTATGGATGAGGGTAGTGTTCATATCTCCCAGCATATAGCGTTCGGACAGTGTGATGCGTTCATCATCTTTCAGATTTTCTTTGGCCCACAAAGCCAATCCATACTGATTGGTGGACATGGAAGTCAGGTATTCCATTCGGTCACCTTGATTAATACCCATGATTTGGGCAATCGGGCCTAATCCGTGGGTTGGATAAGGATTTCCAGTATGATATTTGCTGTATTCCAATCGCCAGTGTTTATAATATCCATTGTATTTTTCGCCTGTCAGGGTATGGATATAAGCCCCTTCGGTATGGATAATTTCACCTAATTCTCCTTGACGGGCCATATTTAACGTTGCTAATTCGAAGAAGTCATAGCAACAGTTTTCCAGCATCATACAGTGCAATTGTTTTTCTTCAGCTTTATCTACCAAGGCCCAGCAGTCTTTTACGGTTAAAGCGGCAGGAACCTCGATAACGACATGTTTTCCATGGTCCATGGCATATAAAGCAATCGGTACATGCAATGTCCAGGGAGTCGCATTATAGATGAGGTCTATATCGTCCCGTTCACACATTTTTTTCCAGTCTTCTTCACCGGTATAAATAGCCGGATCTTTTCTTCCGTTTTTCTTTAAGATCTGTCGGCAATTTTCAATTCTGTCTTTATTCAGGTCGCATAAAGCAACAATTTCTGTGCCTTCAATATGACTCATACGTTCTACGGCTCCGGCTCCACGACCTAATCCTACAATACCTAACCGGACTGTGGGGATAGGCTGACAGCGCAAGCCTAAAACAGATTTACCTTTTCGTTCAGGTACGGCATCAGTCATTAAATCAGGCGCGGGAGTTGGGGTTGGAGTTGCTTGTACTGGGATCTGATTCAAGGCGGTTACCGCTCCTCCAGCCAAGGATGCTTTTAGGAAATTTCTTCTGTTCATCATGTGAAATATAGATTATAAGTTAATAAAATGATTGACTAGATCTGCTTTTTCAAAGGTAAGTAAAAACGGAGTATGTATGGCAAAAAGATTTTAAAACCATCATATATTAACCTTTTTTATAGTCAAAACTATTGACAACTCTATTGACAATCTCTACTTTTGCACTGTGGTTTTTTCATAATAGTATTAGATTTAAGGTTAACAAAGTTGATTAGGGGTTGTCGTGAGACAGCCTTTAATTTTTTATATCAGTCCCATTCTTCAGGTTCCCCTTATATTCTTTCTATAATTCTCGTTGGTTTTGATGTTGATTCCCGTTACTTTTGTTTTCGAATCTCGTTTCTTTTGTTGACTTAGATGTTCAAATATCTTTTTGTATGGATTTTTGTAGAAGAAGAAGGCTTTCCGGCCCCATGTTGAAAAGTAAATCTACGATACTGAGATTCGGAAGGAAACCCTGTTTTTCCTGGAAAACCTGGTAATAGGGAACAGGCTGGAATGAGGGATCGTTTCCTTCGTGTTTAGGGCGTATAATTTCTCTGAAGTCTGCTGTCACATCTGCTTGGTAGTCGGTTGTATAACGGATTTGGGGCTGGATGTCGATCAATTGGCAGACAACTTCACGCAGAGCCTCGTTGAAATCAAGCAGAAACTCATATTTCTTTTCGTAGAAAGGAGCAAAATCTTCTTCGTAATATTCGAAAAAAGGACTCATCCGATAGGCTGAGACCAAGGCATTCCAATGTAGATGACGCCAGTTTCCGTGATCGGATATGCGGATATCTTTAGTCAGGCATTTCAGTGTATCCGGCTTGACAATCGGAACCGTAAGCGCCTGAGGTCCATTTGCCGCAGCAATGATACATCGGTTGCGATAGGTCTGTTTCAGGTAATTCTCTTGCGTTTCCAGACAGATCTGGTCATAGGCAAGTAATTTAGTATATAGTTGGATAGGACCTAGATAGGCCGTTGAAATATAGGCAGTATTCATATTTATTTGTTTTATTAAGTTTGTACCGGATTATCTGATTATTTGATACGGGTAAACCGGTTATTTTTATCGGAACTGTACCAGCAAAAGAAAATATGTCCCAGAATATGGTCTTCCGGAATGATTCCCAAATGGCGGGAATCGATGGCTACATCTCTATAGTCTGATAAGAACCAATAATAATTCTGTCGGAAAAAGAAGAAATTGGTCTGTTTGCCATCCAGGAATAATTTCCCGTCTTTGAAGACTGCTTTTCCCTCCGTTTCATTTAATATGGCTTCACGACATGCCAAAAGCGAGAGGCTGTCTAACGCATACGTCCTGTCTTTTTGGGGGACAATAAACTGATAGTCCGGTGAGGAATACATCCGAAAATAAGACCGGAGGTAAGCCGGAAGTTCCTCTTTGATCTGATAGGCCTCAAACGATGTTAGGACGCAGGTAATACCTCCATCAACCGCTTTCCACTCTCTTGATCGCTCTGGCAATTTCTTTAACAGACGGATGAATGCCTCTTTCCCGTGATTGGCCATGAAATAAGAAGCCTGGGCGTGTGGAGAATGCGGATATTCTTTTCCGTTGATACGATAACCTGTATGAGTTACCCGTATCGTATCACCCGGTAAGGCAATACAACGGCTGACAAACACAGGTGGATGAACGGTGTCTTTTCGCAGCGGACTATAGAACATCATCGTCGCATTCCGTTTGGGTTGTTTTCCGAAAGGCGTTTTGTCGAGCAATACAAAATCTCCCTGATGTAATGATGTCTCCATGGAGTCGGTCGACAGATGGAGCGACTCAACCAGGAACAGACGGATTCCCATAACAAGAGCGGCCAGCAGTAACACTCCTGCCAGCCACTTCAGATAGTATGTCCTGTTTTTCTTTTTGCGTTGCATACCGACATTCTATGATCCTGTCTTATTTCATGCTGTCAACCCAGCGGAACAGACGGTTCCAACGAATACCTCCGTCGAACAGGCTGCGGTCTTTATCCAGTGACAACCAGATCATGATTGGTTTTCCAACGATATGATCTTCTGGGACAAATCCCCACGAACGGCTGTCGGCACTGTTATGGCGGTTGTCACCCATCATCCAGTAATAATCGTATTGGAAGGTATACGTAGTAGCCTTTTCACCATTAATATAAACTACACCATCTTTTTCTTCCAGTTCATTATGCTCGTAGTTCTTGATGCAACGGCGATAGAGAGCCAGATTTTCCGGTGTCAATTCGATGGTAGCTCCCCGTTTCGGAATCCAGATCGGACCGTAATTATCGCGTGTCCATCCGTTATCGTAGTCAACCGGATAATACATGGTTCCTCCAATGATTTCAGGCTCGACGATCACCTTCTTGACAGATGGTAACTTCTTTACCTGTGCTACCATGGCTTCTGTCATCGGAAAACGGTAAACCAGATTATAAGCCCCATTCGCATTCGGCTGGAATCCGAGGAAAGAAAGGGTTTCCGGATCTGTTACCGTACAAGGTTGCCCGTAAGGCATATAATCGTCACGACTGACTCCCCAGTTACGGAACATGGTTTCGGTAAGCGGTGTTTCCGTTTCCACGAAATAGTTCAGCTGCATATTCTTTGGGTTCTGAGCAGCCTTACCATTGATATAAACCTGATTATTACGGATACTCAGACTGTCACCCGGAAGACCTACGCAACGCTTTACGTAATTTTCCCGTTTGTCAACCGGCCGGTAAATGATCTCGCCGAACGATTGTTTGTTCATGCGTACAGCTTCACGCCCGTACATCTGAACCAATGTATAGTAATCCGGATTCTGTTGAAGAGTAGCTACCGTATCCCCAGCCGGGAAGTTAAATACGACAATATCGTTTCGCTGTATCTGTCCTAAACCAGCCACACGTTTGTAATCCCATGAAGGCCAGTCGAGATATGATTTGCAGTTAAGTATCGGCAAGGTATTCTGCACCAGCGGAAAAGATAATGGTGTATTCGGAACGCGAGGTCCGTAGCTGACTTTGCTGACAAACAGATAATCACCTACCAACAAAGACTTTTCCAAGGATGAACTGGGAATCTGATAATTCTGGAAAATGAACAGATTGATGAAATAGACAGCCACTAATGCGAAGATAATGTCGTCAATCCAGTCATAAATACTTTTAAGAGTCGGATTGTTTGTCTTCTTCCAGGCACCCCACGGAATGTATTTCGTTAGATAGATATCAATCAGCAGGATATAGCCTAATGCCAACCAGCCGTTTTGCATCCATAAGATGAACAGCCCGTACAAAACGGCTGCAATCGCGAATTTGATATATTGTTTTTTCTCGATCTTCTTCATTTTACTGATATTTTATGCTTCGAAATCTCAGAAATGGAATAGGTCGTTCATGCCTAAAAAGCCTTTCTTTCCGGCTGTAAACTCAGCGGCAATAACGGCTCCTAAAGCAAAACCGGCACGGCTCTTGGCATCATGCTTGATGCTGATTGTATCGGCCTCTGATTCATAAATGATTTCATGAATTCCTGGAACTTCTCCTTCGCGGATAGCATGGATAGGCAGATCGGTTGGCTTTTCGGCTGTCTCCAGCGTCCAACGGTCTTTCCGGTCCAGATTCTCGATAACACCTTCTGCCAAAGTAATGGCCGTACCGCTAGGAGCGTCCAGCTTGTGAATGTGATGCACTTCCGTCATCCGGACATCATAGCTTGGGAAATTATTCATGATTTTAGCCAGATATTTATTCAGGGCAAAGAAAATATTCACACCAACACTGAAATTAGAGGCATAAAAGAATGTTTTTCCTTCCTTTTCACATATCTGCTTCACCTCGTCTAAACGGTCAAGCCATCCGGTTGTACCAGAAACAACCGGAACACCGGCTTCAAAACATTTCATATAATTGTTGAAGGCGGTTGCCGGAGTTGTAAACTCGATGGCTACATCTGCACTTTTGAATGCATCCGACTGGAAATCTTCCGGGTTGTTTATATCGATGATTGATACAATTTCATGACCTCTGCTCAAAGCAATCTGTTCGATGGTCTTTCCCATCTTTCCATAACCGACAAGTGCTATTTTCATATTTTTATTGTTTTATATTGCAAATCTTCGTTTAATCTGTTGGAATCTTGGCACAAAAATACAAAAATAGATGGAATATGCGAATAAAAAAGCTGGTATCAGATTATTTCCTATCTTTGCAAGGTATTAGGTCGGTTTCGTAATGGGACTGACGAACCTTGGTGTACCCTGAACTCTGTATCAGCGTGTTTGCCAAAGAGGAAAATAATCAGAAATTTATGAGAATATGAAAATAGCAATTGTCGGAACCGGATATGTGGGTTTGGTCAGTGGAACCTGTTTTGCCGAAATGGGTACGGAAGTCTTTTGTGTAGATGTAAATGAGAAGAAAATCGCAGATCTGAATCAGGGTATTCTTCCCATTTATGAGCCCGGACTGGAGGAAATGGTGAACCGAAACCAGAAAGCGGGACGGTTGCATTTCGTGACAGATTTAGCTTCCTGCCTGAATGAGGTGGAAGTGGTGTTCAGTGCTGTAGGAACACCCCCGGATGAAGACGGCAGTGCTGATCTGAAGTATGTACTGGAAGTAGCTCATACTGTAGGCCGTTACATGAATAAATACCTGACTCTTGTTACAAAGAGTACCGTGCCTGTAGGGACGGCCAAGAAGGTCCGTCAGGCCATTCAGGAAGAACTGGATAAACGGGGTTCTGACCTGACCTTTGATGTGGCTTCGAATCCGGAATTTCTGAAAGAGGGAGCTGCTGTGAAAGACTTTTTGAGTCCGGACCGGATTGTGGTAGGTGTGGAATCAGAACGCTCAAAGGAGCTGATGACCCGTTTATACCGTCCATTCCTGCTGAATAATTTCCGGGTTATCTTCATGGATGTCCCTTCGGCCGAAATGACTAAATATGCAGCCAATGCGATGCTGGCAACCCGTATCAGCTTTATGAATGATATTGCCAATCTGTGTGAAATAGTAGGGGCTGATGTGAATATGGTACGCAAAGGTATTGGAACAGATGTTCGCATTGGTCACCGTTTCCTCTATCCTGGTTGTGGTTACGGAGGTTCCTGTTTTCCGAAAGATGTGAAAGCCTTGGTGAAAACGGCGGCAGATCATGGTTATCCGATGCGAATCCTGCAAGCCGTTGAGGAAGTTAATGAGCAACAGAAATCTATTCTCTTCCGGAAAGTAGACAAATACTTCAAAGGTGATTTGAAGGGAAAACGGGTGGCTGTCTGGGGACTGGCGTTCAAGCCGGAGACGGATGACATGCGTGAAGCTCCTTCTTTAGTCGTTATCCAGAAATTATTGGAAGCCGGCTGTGTAGTATCTGCCTATGACCCGGTAGCCATGGACGAGTCTCGTCGTCGGATTGGTGATGCTATCCGTTATGCCAAAGATATTTATGATGCGGTAATGGATGCCGACGTGCTCCTGCTGATTACTGAATGGAAAGAATTTCGTATGCCGTCCTGGCAGGTAGTCAAGAAACTGATGGCAAATCCGTTGGTTATTGACGGACGAAACATTTATGATCCGGCAGAGATGGCTGAATACGGCTTTGACTACCATTGTATCGGACGTTAAAATCATCCATGGCAGAAGAAACATTAAAGCAGAAAACGGCAAAAGGCCTTTTTTGGGGATTCATCAATAATGGTACCCAGCAATTGCTGAATCTCTTTTTCGGCATATTCCTGGCCCGATTATTGACTCCGGCTGATTATGGTATGGTCGGGATGCTGACCATCTTTTCTCTGATAGCCGGTTCTCTGCAGGAAAGTGGCTTTATCTCTGCTTTGGCCAACAAGAAGGAAATCACTCACGACGATTACAATGCCGTATTCTGGTTTTCAATAACGGTCAGTTTCTGCTTGTATTGGATATTATTCTTCTGTGCCCCTCTGATCGCTGATTTCTATAGCCAGCCCGAATTGATTCCATTGGCCCGTTATTCCTTTTTGGGGTTCTTTATAGCCAGTTTAGGCGTTATTCCCGGAGCTTATGTGTTTCGCAACCTGATGGTCAAACAAAAGGCCCTGGCAACCGTCTTAGCCCTGATCTTTTCCGGTACGACTGGTATGCTGTTGGCTTATAACGGATTTTCCTATTGGGGTATAGCTACACAGAGCATTGTTTATATTACGGTCTTGAACCTGTATCTTTGGTATAAATGCCCGTGGCGCCCAACCTGGAGATGGAACTTTGCTCCTGTACGTGAAATGTTGGGATTCAGCAGTAAGCTGTTATTTACGAACATTTTCAATCATGTTAATAATAACATCTTCTCCATCATTTTAGGACGCTATTATTCCGAAAAAGAAGTCGGACAATACAATCAGGCCAATAAATGGAATTACATGGGTTTCTCGTTGATATCCGGGATGGTAGGAAGTGTGGCACAACCTATTTTCGCACAAATGACTGATGATTCCGAACGGCAGGTACGAGCCTTTCGCAAGATGCTTCGGTTTACCGCCTTCATCTCTTTCCCTTGCATGTTAGGACTGTCGTTAGTAGCTCCCGAATTAATTACAATCGCTATTACCGACAAATGGATAGGCAGTGCCCGGATATTGCAGCTGTTAGCCATCTGGGGAGCTTTCTTCCCGATAGCCAATCTATATTCCAACCTGTTGATCAGTCGCGGAAAATCAGACATATACCTTCGAAATACCGTTACTTTGGGAATTCTGCAGCTGATAGTCATCTACCTTTTGCGTTCCCACGGAATATTCTTCATGGTTTCGGTTTATGTAGGCATTAATATCTGCTGGCTGTTTGTCTGGCATTATTTTGTACAAAAAGAGATAGGCTTGCCCTTATCTTCAGCCCTAAAAGATGTTCTACCCTATTTGGGAATAGCAGGCGGAGTGATGTGCTTCACTTACTATGTGACTACCATTATCACTACGAATCTATATGGGTTGTTAGCCTTAAAAATAGTCATTGCAGCTGTCACCTTTGTACTTATCATGTGGCTTAGCGGCTCTGTTACTTTTAAGGAAAGTATAGGGTATATATTTAGGAAGAGATGAATATATTATTCTATTTCTTTCTTATGATTTCTAAAGGAATATTCCCTACTTGTGCTGCTAATTCTGAGAACGAACTGTGGAATGATCCTAAGATTTTCTGAGTTCGAGCCAATGTATACATATCTATAATACCACCTTGGATACCAGTAATAGAACTACGATCCGCTTTGTCTTTAGCAAATATCAGGCGCTTTCCGTAACGCTTTTGTAACTCTTGTTTTACAGATTCATCATCTGTTGCCAAATAGATGGAAGCATCTGTATATAAATCGATTTCTTTATCAATGGCAGTAAAGAATAATTCAATCGGGCTCTGTTCTATTGAGGCAGCATTGTCTGTTCTTCGGATGTGTACACCGAGGGTATAGGGAGAGAATTGTTGGCTCAAATGATCTATACGAGCTTGAATCGGCGGTTGAGGTATGAACAATTGGCGAAGCAGATCATAGGAATAGTCTAAAAAATTGGTGTAAGAAGCCATATAGGCATTTCCTTGTTGTATCCAGTGCTCAAAGTCAAACTGCTGCTTGCATAAAGGAGTAATAGATTTTTCATAAAGACAAGTTTTGAATAATATCTTTTGGAAAAACAAAGGTATGTTCATATTTCGTTTTCTTGGCCGATCGTACAAAATATGATCAGTAAGAGTAGCTTCGCGTAAATGAGCGTTTTGTATATTTATTGGACAGAACAAGGTTTTGAAAGGTGCATGCAATGCCCAATCTTGAAACCAGACAATATCAATAGTCGTATTTGTCTTTTGTGCTAACGTAACTGCAGATGAAACAGCTCTCATGCGATTGGCCAATCCGCCAACGGGTATAAACATAAATTTATGCATACAATTGTGTTTTAGAATGCAAATTTAAAGAACTTCCTAAACCTTTTCGTATTTTTGTGTAGGGAATAAGTTAATTTGCAAGGGCAATTTCTATATAACTAGACAGAGTACATCATTGATGTAGGAATTTGAATATAATAACTGGATGGCTAAATAGTCGTTTATCAGTAATCTGAGGGAATAATTATATGGAAGAAGTGAAAAAAGTATCCGTTGTCATGTGTACCTATAACGGGGAAAAATATATTAGAGAACAATTGGATTCTATTTTGGCACAGACATATCCAATTTACGAGTTGATTATACAGGATGATGGGTCGACAGACAATACGGTTGCTATATTAAGAGAATACGAAGCGCTAAATTCGAACATCGCGGTATCTCAAAATCAAGTTAATGTAGGTTTTAATGAAAATTTTAAGTCGGCCATTGCTAAAGCTAAAGGAGATTATATCGCGATTTCAGATCAAGATAATATATGGTATCCACAAAAGATAGAGAAACAAATTAAAGCTATTAAGGGTCGTAGCATATGTTTTTCTGCTTATGATAGAAACTTATGTTTTTCTAAAGAAAATACTCAAATTATTCTTCCTCAATATAATTTAGAACGATTATTGTTTGGAAATAGTATTCCAGGACATACTATGTTAGTAACAAAAGATTTTGCAATAAAATCTAATCATTGGAATACTCATATATGTTATGATTGGTGGTTTTTAGTTTCTGCTTATTTTGATAAGGGAATTGCCCGCGTTGATGAAGCATTAAATTGGCATCGTCCCCATAGTGGATCTGCTATTGCTCGAATCCATGAAAAGCATAAAGGTAATGTTGTGGATAAGCCTACCTATCATCCTTATATTTATGGATATAAATGGTATAGGAAGTTGCAGAAAAAAACTGCATGGAATATATTTTATGCAGAAGTAGCCCGATTGGCAGAGGGGAAATACCCTTTAACCCATAAATTGGCCTGTTTGCTGCGGAAAAAGGATATTTTTTCGTTCTTTTATTTGTGTGTACTTTGTATGATTAATAAAAATTTGATATACCCTTCAAATAAGGATTTACCTATTAAAAATACATTCAGATCTTATATGCGTGCATTTTGTTATCCTCTTATTTTTTCTTATGGGAATACAAATTACGAATTATAAATGAAAAATGTAATGAAAAGAAACATAGCAATTATATTAGCCGGAGGGGTAGGAAGCCGATTAGGACTATCTACTCCAAAACAATTTTTCAAAGTCGCAGGGAAAATGGTGGTGGAACATACAATAGATGTATTTGAATGTAATCCCCATATCGACGAAATAGCGATTGTATCGAATCCGTTTTATATTTCAGAATTTGAAAATATAGTCATAAAAAACGGATGGCGTAAGGTGAAAAAAATCCTGAAAGGAGGGGCAGAGCGTTATCATTCAAGTCTTTCTGCAATCCAGGCATATGCTGATCAGCAAGTTAATTTAATATTTCATGATGCTGTACGACCTTTGGTTAGTCAGCGCATCATTAATGATGTGGTAGAGGCTTTAGCAACTTATCAGGCTATTGATGTGGCATTGCCTTCTGCGGATACAATTATAGAGGTAGAAGGAGATTTTATCCATCAAATACCGGATCGTTCTCGATTACGCAGAGGGCAGACTCCTCAGGCTTTTGATATTGAAATAATCAAACATGCTTATCAGATCGCATTGAAAGATCCAGCTTTTAAAGTGACAGATGATTGTGGTGTCGTCAAAAAATATTTACCGCATATTCCTATTTATGTGGTTACCGGTGAAGAAAGTAATATGAAGCTCACTTATAAGGAAGATACTTATTTATTAGATAAGTTTTTTCAGTTAAGACAGAGCGAAGTCAACCCTAATAAAATAGATGATCATTTCTTTGCCCATAAAGTAGCTGTTATTTTTGGTGGAAGTTATGGCATTGGAGCAGAAATACTTCATTTATTGGAAGAGAAGCAAGTAAAAGTTTACAGTTTTTCCCGATCACAGACTAGTACGGATGTAGGAAATCGTGAAAATGTTTCGTCTGCCTTACAGCAGGTTTTTCAAAAAGAAGGACGAATAGATTTTGTAATTAATACAGCTGGTATTTTAAATAAAGAGCCTTTAGTTGCTACTGATTATTCGACTATTGTGTCGGCTGTTCAGACGAATTATATGGGAACAGTACATGTAGCCATTGAGTCTTTCCCTTATTTGAAGGAGACAAGAGGAAAACTGGTATTTTTCACTTCGAGTTCTTATACCCGAGGGCGTGCTTTTTATAGCATATATTCTTCAACGAAAGCAGCTATCGTTAATTTTGTCCAGGCTATATCTCAGGAGTGGGAAGGGTTTGGTATTTCTGTTAACTGTATTAATCCAGAAAGGACAAAAACTCCCATGAGGATACATAATTTTGGTATTGAGCCTGATAATACGTTACTTTCAGCCAAGCAAGTTGCTGAGGCAACTCTAAGTACGCTGGCATCAGATTATACTGGGCAAGTCATAGATGTAAAAAGAGAAATGTTATGAATAATCCGTTTTTAACAGACTACGTAAAACAGAATCTGAGAACTTGTCAGCTTAAACAGTTATCTATACTTGAAGAAATTGATCGGATCTGCAAAAAGCATAAAATCGATTATTGGTTGGATGGCGGTAGTCTATTAGGTGCTGTCAGACACAAAGGGTTTATTCCGTGGGACGATGATATTGACATAGCCATGCGCTTGGAAGATATGCGACGTTTTATCAGAATTGCTCCGCCGGAATTACGTGAAGGATTATTTTTACAGACGAAAGACAGTGATCCCTCGAATAATAAACCGATCGTTAAAGTCCGTGACCTGAACTCGTTCTTTGTTGAGGAAGGCGATGATTTTCATTTAGATTACCAGAAAGGAGTTTTTGTGGATATATTCCCATTTGTCGATTATCCGAGTATTCCTAAAAGTTGGGTGAAAAAATTAGGACGAGGCTATTCTATCAGTAACTCTATTTTGCATACCAAGCATTATTATTCGTTTCGTTCCTTTTTCGAATTTTTCTGGTTTGGCCTGAAATGTATTATTATCGGAGCCTTGTGGAAGTTTATCAATTTATTTGTAAGTAAGCGTACTTATATCTCAAATGTATTGAATAATAATGGTTACGGCATTATGCACCGTCAAGATTCCATATTCCCTATAGGTGAGATAGAATTTGAAGGCAAGCGTTTTAAAGCTCCCTGTAATCCGGATGCTTATTTGACAGATTTATATAAGAACTACATGGAAATACCGCCTGAAAATAAACGTATAGTTCATGCGATCTATTTTCATACAGAATTGATAAAATCATGAAACCTGCATTAGTTGATGTCGCTGTACTGATTTTGTTCTTCAACCGGCCGGAGCCTTTATCTCAGGTTTTTGAGCAGGCGAAGAAGGCACGTCCTTCTAAGTTGTTTTTATATCAGGACGGACCACGGAATGAAAAAGATATGCCCGGAATTTTAGCTTGTCGGGAAATTGTATCAGCTGTTGATTGGGAATGCGAAGTACATCAATGGTTTCAAGAAAAAAATCAGGGTTGTGATCCTTCAGAATATCTTTCTCAAAAATGGGCTTTTTCATTTGTTGATAAATGTATCGTATTAGAGGATGATGATGTACCTTCCTTGTCATTCTTCCCTTTTTGTAAGGAATTGTTGGATAGGTATGAGCATGACACTCGTATCTGCATGATTGCCGGATTTAATCCAGAGGAAGTTACTCCACATGTTACATCTGATTATTTCTTTTCAACAACATTTTCCATCTGGGGATGGGCAAGCTGGAGGCGTGTGATCGATCAGTGGGATGAGCAATATTCTTTTCTGGATGATCCGGAGAATATGGGATTGCTGAAAAATCTTATTGCCGCAAGAGATTATAGAGACGATTTTATTTATATGTGTCAACGGCATCGTGAACATGGGAAAGCTTATTATGAAACGATTTTTCAAGCAGCCAATTTCTTTCAGTCGGGGTTGAGTATCGTTCCTACAAAAAATATGATAAATAATTTGGGAGCAATAGCTGATTCAACTCATTTCAAAGGCTCTATCCAAACCATGCCGAAGGGATATCGACGTATATTTACGATGGACCGTTATGAGGTCAATTTCCCATTGAAGCATCCTCGTTATGTGATTGAGAATGTTGCTTACAAAGAAGCAGTGTATCGTATTATGGCTTGGAGACATCCTTGGATTAAAATAGGACGTTCGTTTGAAGAACTGTTTCTTAATTTGAGGTATGGGAATTTTGGAATAATCTGGGAGGCTGTGAAAAATAGAATTAATAAGTGGCTAAAACAAGATTTGCATAAATAATGAAAATCTATTTTTATCATACAAGAGAATCAAAACAAAGTTTGGAAGAGTGGAAACAGTTCCGTTTCCCTGGACATTTGTTATACGGTTTGCCCTTATTAGGAAAATATGGGATAGAAGCAATTTTGCATCGTCATCGCTATATAGAAAGCCGTTGGAAATTGATGCTATATGTTACGTATGAAATTCTGTTGTGTAGAAAGAAGTATGATGTGTTATATGGAACTTCATTCAGAGGCTTAGAAATAATTATTTTTCTCCATGCCATGGGTTTATATCGGAAACCAATTGTTATTTGGCATCATACAGCTCTTAGACGTTCAAGGAATAAAATAAGAGAGCTTCTATCTCGTTTTTTCTATAAAGGAATTGATCATATGTTTTTCTTCAGTCAAAAACATATAGAAGACTCCATTCGGTTGGATAAGGTCCCTTCTGAAAAATTAGAATTGGTTCATTGGGGACCAGATTTAAAATTTTACGATCATATTTTGGCTGCTGTTTCAGATGAACATCGTACAGGATTTATTTCAACAGGAAAAGAAAATAGAGATGTAGATACGTTGATGAAAGCCTTTCTTGAAACGGATGCCTCATTGGAAATTTATATTTCTAAAACCTGTGGATCAGTTAATTATGAGGAAAGGTTAGGCAAGTATAGCTCTTGTGATAGAATAAAAATTCATTATACAAATGGTGTTATTCCTTATATTTTAGCTCAAATTGTCGCGACTAAACAATTTGTGGTTATCCCTTGCTTAGAATATTCCTATACGGTAGGTTTGACTACGTTGGTGGAAGCCTTGGCTTTAGGTATGCCTGTAATATGTACCAAAAATCCGTATTATGAGATGGATATTGATAAGGAACAGATCGGAATAACGGTTGCTTATGGAGATGTTCAGGGTTGGAAAAATGCTATAAATTTCTTAATGGAAAATCCTGTTATTGCAAAGAAAATGGGAGATAATGCAAGAAAACTTGCAGAGAAATCTTTTAATTTGGAAGTATTTAGCAAAGAGGTCGCAATAAGTTTACTGAATTCTAAAAAATGACTCAATCATGCGCATTCTTCTTATAAATACATCTGACCGGACAGGTGGTGCTGCTGTAGCTGCCAATCGTCTGCTGAAGGCATTGCAGAAGAAAGGGATTATTGCGAACATGCTGGTCCGGGATAAAGTAACGCAAGATACAAGCGTTGTTTCAATAAATACTTCTGTAGTAAAAAAGTTGATAAACCGGATTCGTTTTGTATGGGAACGATTGGTCATATTCCTTTGTAATCATTTATCTAAAGAAAATCTGTTTCAGGTATCTATCGCGAATACTGGGACTGACATACTTCATTCTGCTTTAGTAAAGGAGGCTGATGTTATCCATATTCATTGGATTAACCAGGGTATGTTATCTCTATCAGATATTAAGAGGCTGATTGATTCTGGTAAACCTGTCGTTTGGACTTTACATGATATGTGGCCGGCAACAGGAGTCTGTCATTATGCAGGTTTGTGTGATCAATATAGATCGGAATGTACGCAATGTCCCATGATGAAACATCCCTTTTTCTGGAATTTGGCGCGAACTGTATATCGACATAAGAGTACAAAAGGTTTAGAGAAGATTACTTTTGTGGGTTGCAGCCGTTGGATTACGGAAATGTGTGAACAAAGCAGGTTGCTTAGAAATGCCTCTTTCTATTCAATTCCCAATCCAATAGATACAGCCTTGTTTAAACCTCATAACAAACAGAATGTTAGAGGTAAATACAATTTGCCTATTCAAAAGAAATTGGTTTTATTCGCAGCGGCCAAAGTCTCGGATAGCAGGAAAGGGCTGACTTATTTAATAGAAGCCTGTCATTTATTGGCGGAACGACATGCTGACATAGAAATCTTACTGATGGGTAGTAAGGCTGATGAAATACAATGTCAGTTGCCGGTTCCTTCTCATCAGTTGGGATATGTTTCATCTTTGGAACAAATAGCAGAAATTTATTCTTTATCGGATGTCTTTGTCATTTCTTCGTTAGAAGATAATCTCCCCAACACCATCATGGAGGCAATGGCTTGTGGAACTCCTTGTGTCGGGTTTCAGACGGGAGGAATACCGGAGATGATTGATCATCTGAAGAATGGGTATGTGGCCCGTTATCAAGATGCAGAGGATCTGGCGCAGGGAATTACGTGGGTTTTGGATCATTCTCATCCGCAACAATTGGCTGAGGCCTGTGTGGAGAAGGTAAAAACTCATTATTCGGAAGATGTTATTGCCGGAAAATATATAGCTTTGTATCAGAAGCTGATGGAGAAAAGCACAAAACTAGGATTCATATAATTTATGGAAAGGGATTTGATTATGAATAAGGAGAATGTTTCCACTGAAACGCTTAAGCTTAGTCTTATGCAAATGATCTTACAGATGGATAATAAAGTGGCGTTAGAGCAAATATATGATTATTTAAATGTTCTTACACATGAAGCATCTTCCTATGAATTACCGGAAGAACTAGTTGAAAAATGTGTGGAATATCATAAAGAGTGCCTTCACGCAGGAAATAACTATACAACTGAAGAAACTTTTAATATTATAAGAGACCGTTTAGGATGGAAGTAGTTTGGAGTGAATCCATGTTGTATAAAATTTTAAGTTCATTTCATTAATTCATGAATCAGTCTGTCAAATTCACGATTATAACAATCACTTATAATGCGGCGCAATGGCTAGAACGAACCATTTTGAGTATCTTGAGCCAGTCGTATGGAAATATTGAATATGTGATTATAGACGGGGCTTCGACCGACGGAACTGTGGATATAATCCGTCAATATGCACCCGGTGTTTCTTTTTGGCTTAGTGAACCAGACAAAGGTTTGTATGATGCCATGAATAAGGGGCTGCAGCATGCTACCGGTGATTATGTCTGGTTTATCAATGCCGGCGATACTTTGCCGAATGCGGATATTATACAACGGATTGTCCAGAAGATGGAGAAACGGAAACACCTGCCGGATGTTATCTACGGGGAGACGGCTATTGTAGATGCGCAGGGGAAGATGTTGGGCATGCGTCGTCTGCGTCCGCCTAAGAAGCTTTCGTGGAAGAGCTTCCGCATGGGAATGCTGGTCTGCCACCAGTCTTTTATTGCCCGGCGGGAAATCGCTCCCTTGTATGATCTGAATTACCGGTTGAGTGCGGATTACGACTGGTGTATCCGTTGCCTAAAGCAGGCTCGGTATGTGTACAATACGAATCTGATTCTCTCTAATTTCTTGGAAGCCGGGATGAGTACGCAACAAAGAAAAGCTTCTTTGAAGGAACGTTATGCCATCATGTGCAAATATTATGGTAAATTTGCCACCATACTATTGCATGGCTGGTTTGCCGTCCGTTTTTATACGGCCAAACTGTTCAAAGGAAGGGTATAGTTCAAATAAACGGAAATCGGAAATGATTCTCGTAGGAATCGTAAACGAAACCCTCGGGAAGTAAAATGGAAATTAATAACGAATGACGATATGCAGAAACTATTAAAAAATTGGGTAAAGCACATCGTGGCTATTCTGATCTTGCTGGTGGCTACGGTGGTTTATTTTTCTCCGTCGGTAATCGACGGGAAGGTTCTCCGACAGGGGGATGACATTAAGGCCTCCGGTATGGGAAACAGCCAGATGAAACAATATGAAGAAACAGCACAGCCGGGAGAATTCAGTGCCTGGTCGGATGCTATGTTCGGTGGTATGCCTTATGTGGCTACTTACGGAAATCCGGCTCCCGACCTGCCGCAATATAAGATTGTTGAGAAATTCTTTAAGTCGCTGAGTTATCGCGATGCTTCCATGGTCTTTACCGGACTGGTTTGTTTCTATCTGCTGATGTGTGTGATGGGCGCCAGCTGGTGGTTGGCTCTGGCAGGTGCGTTTGCCTTTGCTTTGGCTTCTTATAATCTGATTATCATCGAAGCCGGACATATCGTAAAGGGTTATGTGATAGCCTATATGCCAGTTACGTTGGCGGGTATGGCGCTTCTCTTTAAGCGGAAACATTTGTGGGGAGCGATTCTCTTCCTCTTGGGTGTTGCTTTATCGATTAGTAACAACCATATTCAGATTACGTATTATTTGTTTATTCTCTGCCTGTTTATCTACATCGGATTTCTGGTTTGGAAAATCAAGGAAAAAGATTGGACTGAATTGGGAAAGGTAACCGGAATTATGGTGGCATGCGCGGTATTGGCTGTCCTTCCGGGTGTTAAAGGGCTGTACAGTAACTGGGAACTCGGACAACAGTCTATTCGTGGGGCTTCTGAACTGACACCTAAGCCTAATGCTGATGGCACAGTCGAGAAGAAATCAACCGGATTGGATAAGGATTATGCGTTTGCCTGGAGCTATGGAAAGATGGAATTGCTGACAACCCTGATCCCGAATGCCTACGGTGGTGGTTCAGGTGGTATGTTGGGACAGGATTCTGAATTTTACAAGATGGCGAAAGCCGGAGGCATGAAGGTCGGAAAAGAGATACAGGCGCCTACGTATTGGGGTGATAAGAGTTTTACATCAGGTCCGGTTTATTTCGGAGCTGTTGTCTGCTTCCTTTTTGTCTTGGGTATGTTTGTGGTTCGGAATCCGATGAAATGGTGGTTATTTGCTGGAGGAGCCTTTATGACGTTACTGGCACTCGGACGGAATCTGGACTGGTTTAACGACTTCATGTTCCATTATCTGCCTATGTACAATAAATTCCGTACAGTCGAGATGGCCTTGGTTATTCCGGGACTGGTTGCTCCAATAATCGGAATCTGGGGACTGAAAGAAATTCTGCAGGAGAAGGCTTCGTATGAACAGGTGAAGAAAGGACTGATAGGAGCTCTGGTTATTACCGGCGGTCTTTCGCTGATTGTCTGGCTGATGCCGTCGTTGTTGCTTGATTTCCGTTCGGCTTACGATGCCCAGTATCAGTTGCCCGAACAGTTCTACAATGCCCTCTTGATGGACCGTGCGACCTTGGCTTCTGATGATGCCCTGCGTTCTTTGCTGTTTGTCCTGCTGAGTGCGGCTCTGGTGGCCTGGTTCATGGTGGCCAAGAACAAGAAAACAGTCGCTACCTGGGTGGGTATCGGTATGACCGTCCTGATCTTTGTCGATTTATGGACAGTCGACAAGCGTTATTTGAATGATAAGAATTTCTTCCCGAAGAAAGATATCCAGGCCACTTATCAGGAATCTGTATCCGATCAGGAAATTCTGAAGGATAAAGATAATTTCCGTGTATTGAATCTGAATAACCCTTTCCTCGAGACCAATACTTCCTATTATCATCATTCGATTGGCGGCTATCATGCAGCTAAGCTGAGAAGATACCAGGAATTGATCGACTATCGCTTGCAGAAGGAAATCAACTCCATCATCGCTTCGTTCCAGACAGCCAAGAGTGAGGCTGATTTCTGGGCCGTTTTCCAGGCTTGTCCGACGTTGAATATGCTGAATACGCGCTATGTCGTTTACAATCCGGGACAGCCGCCTTTGTTGAATCCTTCGGCCGATGGAAACGCTTGGTTTGTAAAGGATATCAAAATCGTAGCGAATGCAGATGAGGAAATGGCCGCTTTGGATGAGATTGATCCGAAACAGACGGCCGTAGTTGATCAGCGTTTCGCTGCCCAGGTAGAAGGATTTACTCCACAGGCTGATTCGACAGCAACCATTCAGTTACAATCCTACCGGCCGAACAAGCTGGTTTACCAGTCGAAAGCAGCTACTGACCAGCTGGCTGTCTTCTCGGAAATCTATTATCAGCCGGGATGGAAGGCTACGGTTGACGGAAAACCGGTTGAGCATTTACGTGCCGACTGGATCTTACGTGCGATGCGTGTACCGGCCGGAGAGCATGAAATCGTATTTGAATTTAAACCAGAAGGTTATATAATCGCAGCCAATGTAGAAGCTTACAGCAGCTTCCTGATTTTAGTATTGCTGATTGTCGCTGTGGGTTATTCGTTATATACTTCTTATAAGAAGACGAAGGAAGAATGATGAGTCAGATCCGATAAGGATAGTCTTATAATAAAGTGCTAAGGGCGATACTTTTTACCTGGAGAGAGGTAAAAAGTATCGCCCTTTTTATTTGTAAGATTTCTAACAAAATATCTTTTTTTGAACGCTTTATTTAATAAAATCTCCTTATATTTGCCTATTCAATTACTAAAACACATGTATAACGCCCGATTTACATATTTGATCATTTTTCTTTCCGTAATTTTTATCGGTTTATCTCCAGAGGCGTTAGAGGCACAAAACCGCAAGACGAGTGATCCGCAGTTTAAAGAATTAATGCGACAAGCTCAGCAGAAGGATACTCCCGTTGATTGGCAACGGGTGATTGAAAATGCCCGTAACCGCAGGGATACAGCAGATTTGGGTTTGGCTTATATATCCTATTATCAGGCGTACGCCAATCGGATTCCTTCGGGAAACTTGGTGAAGGAGACGGATTCGATCTTTTCTTTTTTCTCAAAGGCCAGGCAATATGACTACTATTTCATTTTGTACAATCTTTGTATCACACGCTGGTTTTCCAATCGGGAATATGATCAGGTAGAAAAGGCCATTACACGTATGTTCGAGAAAGCGCGTGAGTTTGGCCAGCCGATCGGTATGGCGATGGCTTTTCGGGTGCAGGGGCAAACCTATTATAAACTCCGGTTTTACGATAGAGCCTTTACTGCCTTTGAAAAAGGATTGCAGACCTGTCCTTCGTATAAAGAAAGTCTGAATGCTTTTTCGACAGTACAGAGTTTATGTGAGTGGCAGATGATGACTTGCCTGAAACAGGAAGCTTGGCAAGCACTGGAGGAACTCTCAGACTATTATGCAGAGATGGTCGATTATTGGTCAGCGCAAGGATGGAAAGACAACAGTGGTCATTTTATGGCAACCCGTTATGCCTTTCAGGCTATTTCCCGGCTGAAAGCAGGAGATAAGAGTACTGCACAAACTTATTTACAACTGGCGGAAGCTTGTATTTTGCCTCATTTCCCAGCCCGTGCGTATGAGCATTTTTATGAAGCCCGTATTTTATATAACAAGCAGACAGGAGAATATGGGAAAGCTCTTTCGGATGTCAATATTCTGCTGGATGCCCATCAGGGTTATTTTCCTTTTTATCTGGATGATATATTGGCAAAAGCCGAAATTTTAGCATTAGGAGGACATGAGGAAGAAAGTGTATCATTTTATGAAAAATATATAGCCGCAGCAGATTCGATCGCTCATGAAGAAATTTCTTACCAGTTGGAAGAACTAAAAGTCCGTTATGAGGTAGAAAAGAGCCAATTGGAAAACCAACAAAAGACTCGCTTGCTTGGACTTTCCTGGGTAATTCTCCTGTTGATAACCCTCGCGTTGATTATTTATATCACTTACGCTTATAAGTTAAGGGCCAACAAACGCCTGTTGGTTGCTCGTTTGCAGGAATATGATAAATGGGCTAAGACTCCTCAGTTATGGGTCTCTACAGAGAATAAGAAAGTTCAAGAGAAGCGGAAAGAGAAAACTTCAGCCATTTCCAAAGATTCCGATTCAGAGGTGATTGAACGGTTGAAGAAATATATGATGGACGAGCGTCCTTTCTTGAATCCGGCTCTGCAGCGGAAAGATATAGCACAGTATTTACAAATAAATGAAAGAGTATTGGCTTCTATCATACGGGAAACATTTGATCAGAGTGTGTTGGAATACATAACCTCTTACCGGTTGGAGTATGCCTGTCATTTATTGTCTGCAAATGAGTCTGCCCCTCTTAAAGATATTGCTCAACAGTGCGGAATCGGTACACTGCGGACCTTCCAGCGTTTGTTCCGTGATCGGTACGGAATGCCTCCTTCCCAATACCGTGGATTTATTCGTAACAGGAAATAATCTTTTGTTTTATAGTTATTTATCAGGTTATAACTAAAATTGTCGCCTGCCGGGGCTAAAATTGTCGCTATGGATTTAAATTTCTTTATCAACAGCTAACTTAATTTTGTTACCTAATAAAACAACAAAACTAATTAGGGATGAATAAACATTTTACTTGGTTCATTTTTCACGTATGCTGCATTTGTGGATTATTGTTGACAGGATGTAGCGATGATGAAAGTGGTGGGGGAACGCTTGTACCTTCAGGCGAGGATTCTTTTGTAGGAGATAGTCGGATTGTCCGGCTGACAGAGGAGACAGAAGATTTCCGTAGTAATACGTTTAAGTGTGATATTCTGGCAGAGAACGGAACGATTATCACGCGTAGAGGTGATCATGTCCGTTTGGGACAAGAATCTACTTTGACATTTGAAACCGGACTGAAGCCGGGTATTTACCGTTTACTGTGTTTAAAGACGCCGGAAGTGGAAGACGGCGATACAACTTGGGTGGAATTTGGTTTGGGTTGCCGAGTTGAAATAACAGCTGCCGATTCAGCCAGAATACTGGATGTATATAGTAAGGCTATGAAGCTGTGTGGAAGCGGTACGGAAGAGGATCCGTTTATCATTTCCAGCTATGATCATTTCAAACGGCTTCGCGATGTGGCAAACGATCAGGTAAAAAATAATCTGCTTTTCTCGAATACACATTTCTTGCAGACGAACGACATTGATATGGATAGAGCTTCCTGGGACAGCGACCATGAAGCCGGTTGGTTACCGATTGGCAATTTGAGCAACAATCCTTTCCGGGGCATTTATGATGGTGACGGGCATAAAGTGAAAAACTTATGGTCGTTTCGTGGCAATTCGGCCGGTATCGGTCTTTTTGGGTTTGTAGAAAACTCTACTTTTAAGAATGTCAAGATGGAGAATACCCGGGTGGAAGGAAGCTTTGCAGTCGGAACTTTGTTGGGTAGTGCTGTATCCGCCGGAACACATCGGGGTAATTCGGGCCTGTTTTGTTGTGCAACGGACAATGGATATGTAAAAGGATGTAATGGTAGTGTTGGTGTTGGAGGCCTTGCCGGCGTTGTTGATCTTTACGGAGTTTTGGTTGTTGATAGTTGTATGAATAATAGTACAGCCATATCCGGTAGTTATGGTGTCGGTGGAATCTTGGGGGCTTCTTCTTTTTACTCTCAAACGTATGTTCAGCAGAGTAAAAATAAGGCAGATGTAACGTCTGAATATTCTTGCGCCGGTGGGATTGTAGGTTCTGCCGATACAATTATGGTGATAGGTTGTGCCAACGACGGAAAAATAACAGGTGCGACAGCCTATCAAATAGGAGATGAGGAAAACGGTGGCTATGGTGCTGGAGGAATTGTTGGTGGTGCCGGAATGTCTTTCCTTTATGCCTGTGACAATACAGGTGATATTGAAGGTTCTATCGGTGTAGGTGGAATCATTGGTAGTACACGTATCGGTTCTGAAGAGTTATTATTCAATAATGCGTTGGTGAAGTCGAGTTCCAATTCGGGGAAAATATCCGGTTATACGGCTGTGGGCGGTATTTGCGGGGAAGCCCAGTTCGGTTGTTATGCCGTGTATAATGCTGGAGAAATCTTATCCACGGGGCAAAATTCGTATATAGGAGGTATTGTGGGTAATACCTCTATCAGTGTCGTGCATAATGCGATGAACGTAGGGCGTGTCACAAGTAAAAACGCCGAGTGTGCCGGTGGTATTATTGGAAAAACAACTTGGGGAGCGATTTTTGCGAATCAGAATTATGGCGATATGGATGTAACAGCCAATTATGCCGGTGGAGTTGTCGGATTGGCCGGAAATTATACCATGGTCAATTATTGTGCCAATATGGGATATTTGTCTAATAAGGGAACTGGCCCGACAGGAGGTATTATCGGAGATATTGGCGATACGCGTGAATGGTCTACTGAAAATATAGTCAGCTGTGTTTTCGGTTCTATCGATTGTGTGCTGGGTATTTTGGGACCAGTGATCAGTGTTACAGGTGCTGCCGTTGAAGAATCGGCTAAGTTGCTTGAAAAGTGTGTACATGTATTACACATAGTAGAAGTAGGAGCAGATTTTTTTATGATTGCTGCAGAAAGTGTATATTGGAAAGTGGGTTTGTATGAAATGCTGACGGAAGAGGAAACGGAACTGCTGGAAGCTTCTTTAAATGAAACGGCAAGTAATCAAATTACTAAAGTAAGTCAGGAAATGGAGGCTATCCGTGGTTCGTATGCCTTGGAAACAGGTCTGCTATCCAGTAATTTGAAATCAGAGGTAGTTAATGACATCAACCAAAACGTGGCAAAGGTACTTACTTTTTATGAAGCTTCAGACGAAAATACAGAATTGATAAACTATAATCTCAATCATAAAAGAGAAGAACGGTACGAGGAACTTGAGCATGCTGCAAAAACAAAGGAAATTGTACAAAAGGTAATAGGAGGTGTTTGTATTTTGACTGCCTCTGTGGCCTCTGCAGCATCACTTGTTCTTACCGCAGGTGGAAGTGCGCCTGCTGTGGCGGCCATTGTTGGAGTATTTGGATCACTTGCTACTTTCGTTGGTGGTGTCAACGGTATTGTGGAAGGAGCGACCGATTTTAAAAATAATGCGGTAATTGTTTCTCAGTGTGTCAATATGGGGAAAATCAGTGGAAATGATGATTCATATATAGGTGGTATTGCTGGAAGCATTCAGCAACATGTTGAGTTAAATGATTGTCTGAATATGGGTCCAAGTACTAATTCCGATGCATACCTTTGGGGAGGCATTGCCTCTAATTGTGGTTACAGAAGTAAAATAAATCGTTCTTTGAATGTAGGAAAGAACTGGTCGCATCCAATCGCTTATTATCTGGGCTTGATAGCAGATAATTATTACTATGCAACAGATGATTATGTGATGGAGAATCATGGTTCTGGTTTGACGTTGGATGAGTTGAATGATCCTGACAGCTATGATAATTGGGATATCAATAGTGAGAATTCTATTTGGCAGGTGACCAAGGAAAAAGGGTTCTTTCCGCTTCCTGCCCGTTCGGAAATGGAGGATCCGGCAGAATAATATGTACTAAAAATTACGAATGAAAAACTAGATTTAATGAATATGAGGAAAAGAATTTATATTTTTAGCTTGTTGCTGGCATGGGCTACTTTCTCATGGACGGGTTGTAATGATGACGATATTTACAATTCGAATGAGATGGGTTCAACCCTCGAAGAAGTTGGCGATTATAAACTGAGTACGTTCTTCTTGGAGAAAGGTATTTGGGAAATTCCTGATTCCGTTACTCAGATTCGTGTCCAACTCCAGTCGCATACGGATGATACGCTGTTTGAATTCGATGCTTCTGTTCAGCACGATTCTCCGTCTTACAGCCTGTTTATACCGAAAGGTGAGTTACTCCCGGATAGTGACTATGACTTGACGGCCTATTTCCTGAATGGAAAACAGTTGGGCACGAAGTTGAAAGTAACTGTGCGTGATGAGATGCTTTATGCCATTATCGCTTCCTCAGTTGTTTTCACCCTGGAAGGAGATGGAACGGAAGAGAATCCGTACCAGATTGGTTCGCAAGATGATTTCTCTATGTTTGAATATGGGCTTTATCGTGATTCTATCAGTCATGGTGCCGGATTATATTTTATCCAAACGGCTGATTTTACCGCACCGCCCCGGAGTGAAGTTTATGAGGGACGTTTGTATGCCGGAGAAGTCTTTGCCGGTAATTATGACGGGCAGGGACACACGGTCAAAATCTCTTTTATTGGTTCTGGAAATACAGAAAAGGATGTTGAAATCGGTCTGTTCAAGCAACTGACAAATGGAGCAACGATACAAAATCTGTCATTGGATGTAGATCTGCAGAATGTAGCTAATTACGGAGGCGCGTTAGCCGGAAAAACTTCAGGGACAGTTTCTATCTCTAATATCGAAGTTAGCGGTACGATCAAAGCTACGGGTTCTTACATTGGTGGATTTATTGGTCATGCAGAAGGAACCTTGATTGCCAATTCCTGTTGTTTCCATGCGAATGTAAGTGGAAGTGACTATGTAGGTGGATTGTTAGGTCGTTTGGAGACTAACGGAGAGCTGAAGGTAAACGGTTTTACCAACTTTGAAACAGGGAATACGAATCCTTCTTTGTTTACGGTAAGTGGAGAGAATAAAGTAGGAGGTATGGTTGGTAGTATCTCTGAAGCTAAATGCGACATACAGAATGTTACTTTGCAACATCAGATTTCTGAGGAAGAGAAAGATTTGAATATCATCCATTCGAATGTGACTTGTGGCGGATTAGCCGGTGAAGCGGCTTTTAAGTCATCTACGGTCAGCAACATCTCCATTATGGCTCCGGTTAAAGGAGAAGGAAGTTCGATCGGCGGATTGTTTGGTTATTGTAAGGGAATGGAAGGAATGTCTACGTTTTCTTCTATAAAAGTTACTTCCTATGTGAGCGGTGCTCAACGTGTTGGTGGATTTATCGGAAGATTTGATCCAAATGGTCTCATTAAATTCACTGGTATGCCACGTGCTAACCGAATTGCCCAGGTTGATAACGGATACCTGGAGGTGGAAGGGAGTGAACGAGTTGGTGGCTTGTTCGGCGAAGTAACCGGTGATTTTCTTACGGATGCTGTTTTTCTGGTAAATGTAAATGTCAACTGTTCTTCCAATTATGCCGGTGGAGTAGTCGGACTGCTGGTTAAAGGAACGGTTGATTGTACGGACTTTTATCTGGATCCGAATATGCGTGTTACTGGTCCGGATGCTGTGGGCGGTATCGTTGGTTATGCTTCTGAGGCTACCGTTCGTGGTCCCATAACGGAAGATATTGATTTTTCTTCTATTCCGGAACCAGATGATGATCTGACTTGTTATGGCGGAATCATTTCTTCAGGTGGAACAAGTGGTAATACCGGAACGTCAATGGGTGGTATTGTGGGTTATGCCGAGAATTCTACGTTGGAAGGACTGTATATGACTGGTCAGGTATTTGGAAATGCACGTGTCGGTGGAATCGTAGGACACATGCGCCTGTCAGAGAAGGGTGAAATTAAGAATTGTATGAATAACTCAACGGTTATAAAAGGGAGTGGTGAAGAAACCGGTGGTATTGCCGGACGGATTGAACTGTGTAAAGGTACATTTGGCCGTTTAATCAATTATGCGGTGGTCAGCGGAGAAATTAATACCGGAGGTATTTTCGGACGGGTTGAATATACTACATCCAGTGCGGTAACTTTGGAATATCTGGTCAATACGGATTCCATAACGGGTGGACAAAGTACGGCAGGTGGTTGTATCGGACTTATCTATGATTCAGAACGTCGGGGAGATCACCGGGTTCGTTATTCGGCCAACTATGGTCCGGTTACAGCCGGCAGTGGTGAAGTCGGAGGTATTGTTGGGAATGGTAAATCGTCTCGTATGATTATCGAACGTTCTGCCAACCACGGGCGTATTGCCGGTGGAGCAAATGTGAGCCGTGTCGGTGGTATTGCCGGAAGTATGGGTCAGGATCCCGGAGGAATTACGTTGGGTGAGAATATGGAACTGGCTTATTGCTGTAATCGGGGAACGATTTCTTCGGGAAATTTTGAGTCTTTTGCAGGTGGATTATTAGGCTATCAGGAAGAAGGTAATCAGAGTGATAGCACCCATTGGATGACGCATGATTGCTATAATATGGGGCCTGTTACAACCGATCAGCATGAAGATAACGGTGGTATCATCGGATGTGTCGATCATTATGCGGAGATCCGGTATTGTATTAATGTGGGGAAAGTGGCAGATGGCAATGCCATTGTCGGCACGCATAAAGATGCTTGTATCTGGTATGCACACGATTTGTATTACCTGAAAGATAGTGGAAAAGGCTGGAAGGCAAAAGAGTTCTTATCGAGTGAGGCAAAGAACAGCTCCACCTTCAATAACTTCGATTTCACAAATATATGGGTGATTGATTCAGATGGAAGTAAAAACGAAGGTTATCCGTATCTGAAAGATTGTCCGTTCCAGTTTATCTACTGGGATAAATAAAAGAGGATTATAACCACTCAATGAATAAACGGGCTGAAAAGGTATTCTTTTACCTTCATCAGCCCGTTTTTATTATCTATTGTCAAATAGGATCAGAGTTTTACACGGAAAGGTCCGCTGACAGAGTTGAAGAGCAAATCTCCATTTTCCATGTATTGGATGATGGCGTAAGCTCCGTTTCCACGATTGTTTTTCCCGAATACAACGCGATGCTGGGTAGCTCCGCTATTCCAGTCAAGACCTTTAACATCCCAACCGTCGTTAGCATCATAACCATTGACAAATACCAGATTAGAAGAAGTACTAACAGCCGGAATCATACTTGTTGAAGAGACATCGCCCCGTGTCCAGACAGATTCCCAGCTGTTCTTTTCCGTATTCCATTGGAAGCGTTCTACACCTGTCGGTTGTTCCAGAATCGGCCCGATCGATAATACACCTACCAGCTTGTCGTTAACGACAGCATTAGCAGCGATATTGTTTACAACGAAAGCCCCATAACCGGCGGTAACGACCGACTGTTCCGATTGAATCCATTCGGTTGTTTCCGGTAATCCGCAGCTCGCTTCTATTTCTCCGGCCAGTCTGGGGTTTTCCGGATCAACAGCAACGGCATCTTCCGGAATTTCATCACGCCAGAACGCGGCCAGTTTCATCCGTTTGGCTCCGTCAGTAATGACTACCAGCTTATCATCATCATCGCCGAAGCCCATCAATGTCGGTGTAGAACCTGAGCCAAAGCCCATTTTGATGGAAGGAGCTTCCGGTCCGCCGTCGTAAGTCGCTTGCCAGGCTCCGTCTGCTTCGTCGGTTGATAATTTACTGCCGTTCCAGATGATCTTCTGCATGATACCTTGTCCGTTGGCAGTCGTACTGCTACTTACTACATAGATACCGTTGTTTTCATCGACGGCAACCGAATTGGAAATTTTCTGGCCTTCGGGTAATACGTAGAAGTCTTTAATTGCTGAAAGATCACGGCTGATGATCAGGATTCCTTGTGACACAACAGCTACCAGATTCCCGTCGTAAGTCATAACCAGTCCTACCATCGTCTGGATGTTCGAGTTATAATCCTGTAAATTGATCTGTTTGTCAAGGACGATACCTTGTGTCGGATCTGAGGCATCTTTCAACTTATAGCGCACGACTCTGGTAACGGCATTGATATAAGCGTAATTGTCTTTGTCGCAGATGACATAATTCCCGCTCGACAAGACGAATTGTGGATACTCTCCCAAGAAAGGAGTGATGGCATTCCGCACTTCATCCACCGAATTATAGTCGGCAACTACTTTTCTCAGCTCTTCTTCCGTTTTTGTAGTCACTCCCGGTAGCGCTGCTTCACTGACGCGTGTAAAAGAACCGTTGCCTACATACACATACGCTACACGGTCGCTACTCATGTTCCACATGTAATCAGGATCTGTTGAGGAGAGAGTCATCAGATTGACAGGACCACTCCAGCTCCCTTCGCAATCATTAATGTCTACCTGGAAGGTTCCGGATTTTACATTGTACGGAAATCCATCCGTTTGTGCCGAGTTGAAGTGGGTGACACTGTAATGCTCTGCGGCTAAGTAGGGATTGGGTGTCGGTGTATTCGCCTCGGAGATAGGAGGTATTTCTGTCCCTGAATTATTGTCGTCACCGGTGACGTCATCATCTGAGCAGGCAACCATACCCATGCTTGCGATTCCTGCTACGAACCAAGCTTTCCAACCGAATGGCTGGAGGAAATTTTTCATTCTCATACATTAATAAATTAGTAATACTTATATATTGAATTTTGTGTTAAGAGTACGGATGAATGGTGTGGAAGTGATGTAGATGACTTAGTTTCCACTAACAAAGTTAAGGAATATTATCCATAAATGGAAAGGGCCAGAATCGGGCTTTCTGGCTGATTCATTGAGAATAACAGACTGATTCCGGTGAAATGGACGGTTTTGATCAGGTATTGATGTATCGAGATGAAAATTATCGCTTCTGCGCGCCGAAATTGTCGCCTGTCAAGACTGAAATTATCGCCTTTGAATACAAAAATTATCGCTTGGAACGGTAACATGCGTAACCGTGGTTTCTGCTGTTGAAAGGTGTAAAAAGAAGCTCGACCCTTGAACGCGCAAAGGTCGAGCTGTATGAATTTTACCTGATCGGAAATAAATCCGGCATGATAGGTCTTAATACCGATAATGATCTGCCTTGTACGGTCCTTCAACCGGTACACCGATGTAATCGGCTTGTTTCTGGGTCAGTTTAGACAGTTTCACGCCGATACGTTCCAGATGCAGGCGGGCTACTTCTTCATCCAGGTATTTCGGCAAGCGATATACGCCGATTTCGTAAGGCTTCTGCCAGAGATCCATCTGTGCCAGTACCTGGTTGGTGAATGAATTACTCATCACGAAAGAAGCATGTCCGGTAGCACATCCGAGGTTTACCAGACGGCCTTCTGCCAGCAGGAAGATGGAATGTCCGTCGGGGAATGTATATTTGTCAACCTGCGGCTTGATGTTGAGGCGTTTGATACCGGGGAAATTCACCAGTTTGTCTACCTGTATTTCGTTGTCGAAGTGACCGATGTTGCAGACAATCGCCTGGTCTTTCATCTGCTGCATGTGCTCGATGGTAATGATGTCGCAGTTACCGGTGGTTGTCACAAAGATGTTTCCTTCCTTCACGGCTTCTTCCATCGTGGTGACTTCAAAGCCTTCCATAGCTGCCTGCAGGGCACAGATCGGGTCGATTTCCGTTACCAGTACGCGGGCTCCGTATGAACGCATGGAGTGTGAACAGCCTTTTCCTACATCACCGTAACCGGCTACTACTACTACTTTCCCGGCAATCATTACATCGGTAGCCCGTTTGATACCGTCGGCCAACGATTCCCGGCAACCATACAGGTTATCGAATTTAGATTTCGTTACCGAATCGTTTACGTTGATGGCCGGAACCAACAGTTCGCCCCGTTCCATCATCTGGTACAACCGGTGAACACCTGTTGTCGTTTCTTCCGATACTCCTTTCATTTCAGCTACGGTACGATGCCAACGCTGCGGATCTTCTGCCAGGATACGGTTCAATGTATCCAGAATGCATTGTTCTTCGTGATTACTTCCCTTACGCTGGATGGTCGTCGGGTCGTTTTCAGCACGATAACCCATGTGTACCAACAGAGAAGCATCACCGCCATCGTCTACAATCAGATGCGGACCTTTACCGCCGGGGAAACGCAATGCCATTTCCGTACACCACCAGTATTCTTCCAATGATTCACCTTTCCAGGCAAAAACCGGTACACCGTCGGCAGCGATAGCGGCAGCGGCATGATCCTGAGTCGAGAAGATGTTACAGCTTGCCCAACGGACATCGGCACCCAAGGCTACCAGTGTCTCAATCAGAACGGCTGTCTGGATTGTCATGTGTAAAGAACCTGTGATCCGTGCTCCTTTCAATGGCTTCGAATCACCATATTTTTTACGGAGAGCCATCAGACCGGGCATTTCGTGTTCGGAAATCTCGATTTCCTTCCGTCCGAATTCCGCCAGGCTCATATCTGCTACCTTGTAAGGCAGATCTGTAGGAAATAATTGTGACATAATTGATACGTATAAATATTTTTCGCAAAGGTACGATAAAAATAAGACTACTAAAAATCTTATTTAATAGCTGAAGGCTTTTTCCTTCACATAGGCTTTATAGTCTTTGATCATACCCGGAAAACCTTCTTCTGCACGGGGCAAATACCGGAATCCTGAAATCTGTTGTTCTTCTTTCAGATCTATGACGAACTGATGCGGGAACTTGTCTCCCTGCCGGGTTTTCCAGTAGGTCGATTCCTGCAGGTCGTAGATCTTGTCTGCCGTGAAGTTACCGTACTGCGTACTTTCGCTGCTGGCATAGGCTATGTTCCAGTCTTGTCGCGGCAGCGGTTTTCCGTTCTCATCCAACAGGTAGAGTTCGGCGATTGCGGCTTCGTCCTGACCATTTTGGGCGTTCAGTGCTTCCAGACAGAAGTAGCGGCCTTTGACAGGCTGGTTGAAACGGACTTCCTGCCAGCCGTTTCCGGGAGTCAGTGAACCCGTAGCGACAGGTCTTTCCTGCTTGAGATTCAGATTTTCTCCTTCTTTCCGGTGAGTCATGGGCGCTTCTGCCCGCAACATATCCAGTATAGGTTGCTTTAATCCTCTGACTGTGTTTTGTTTCGGACCTAACAGATCCAGGATGATGATTTCGTTTTTCCCTTTTTTGAGCCAGCAACCCGGCATGAATAAGGTTTGCTGAGGACCGATTTCCCAAAAGCGACCGATCGACTTTCCATTTACCCAAACCATACCTTTTCCCCATGTCTGCATATCGAGGAATACATCTCCTGTCTGCTCCAGATCAAAGGTTGCCCGATAATAAGCCGGACCGTCGTATTTGTTTCCTTTCGCATACGATTTGTCTTGTACAAATGCATAATCTACGGGGAAGCTATAAACTTTCCAGTCTTTCAGTTCCTGCGATCCGCTTTCGTTAACCAACTCAACCTTGTTGGTGATTCCTTTCCGGTCGTGGATAGCCACATCGAAATTGACACGTCCCATGGCTTCGACCAGAATATCCAATTGTGTACCTTGAGCAAGGGCAGGGAGCAAGAGGGTATTTTCTCCTCTTCGTCTGTCTAACCGGCCGATCAGTTTTCCGTTTGCGAATACTTGTGCCCAGTCGTGCACTTCGTCAATCAGCAGGGTTGTTCCTTCGGCTACCGCCGGCAGCTGAGTCCGGTACAGGATCGTTCCCCAACCCTGGTCAAACTGTTCCATCGGCTGGATGTTTTCTGATTCCTGGAATTTGGGGAGGTTATTGAATAGCGGAGTAACTTCGTTGACTTCAAATTCCGGAATTTCTATAACCGGATAAGCTTCGGGTACTTCCGGAATGACTTGTCCTGAATCGGCATATTGCAATAACAGATTGCGCAATTTGTGATATTTGGGTGTTGCCCAGCCAGCCTCACTGATAGGGGCATCGTAATCGTAAGAACTGCACATGGCTGAATAGGCCGGACTGTTCGCTCCTCCCCAATGTCCGAAGGTCGTTCCTCCATGAGCCATGTAGAGGGAGAAGGAGATATGTCGGTCTAACATATCCTTTATCCCGTTAACCATTACGGTCGCGTCGCGCGTTTCGTGCTTACGTCCCCAGTGGTCAAACCAGCCACTCCAGAACTCGCTGCACATCAGCGGGGCATCCGGACGGGCTTCTTTCAGCTTCTTGAATTGTTCGTCGATATTGGCACCTGTTCCGAAGTTGATGGTCCAGATCAGGTCATCGAGTCCGTTCAGGGTGAAGTTAGAAGCCCAGTCGCATTGGAACAGAGCGATGTCATTTCCGAAGTTGGCACGTACGATGTCTCTGATTTGGGATACATACCCCTTATCTTCTCCGCAAGATCCATATTCGTTTTCTACCTGTACCATGATGATGGGGCCGCCATTGGCAATCGTCAGGTCTTTCACTTGCTTGGCAACGGCTTCTTCGAACAGAGCTACACG
>ERZ779643.214-NODE-214-length-55314-cov-16.194050_pt1 | contig 55314 bp, 80 predicted proteins | sample MGYA00511564_ERZ779643 | MGnify/ENA primary metagenome ERZ779643 (study PRJEB29588, sample SAMEA2147114) | human gut metagenome | biome: human gut; feature: human-associated habitat; material: faeces | place: Denmark | collected 2008/2010 ...
CTTTTTTTATTATAATATAGCTTTAAATTGCTTTGTACTTCCGCTTAGAATAATATGTGGATTATCCTTGCTAGCTGGTTTGAATTCAGCTGCTTCAGCATATCCTCCATAGTTTAATGTTGCTGCAGTATTTACAAATAATTTTGTAACTAATGCAACTGAACTTGAACGAATATCAACTCTATGAAATGATTGTTTCATGGTCATAGGTAAATGTGTATGAGAATGGATGTATATATCAGCATCAACAATTGAAGCCATATCAGCTAATCGAATTGCTTTTGCTCCTTCTTTTCTTCCTCCTCCACCACCATGAGTAACAAAGATTACGTATGGTACTTTTGAATAATGTTTGTTACTATTCATTTTGCCAAATCTTAAAAAGATTAAAGCTGATTCCTTTGCATATCTATCTTCAATTCCTAATTGCATAGCCATTAATCTAGTTAAATCAACTCCATCCCATTTCCATGTTCTAGCTTCATGATTACCATAAGTGATAGAAAGAATTTTATCCTTAATAGGTTCAAATAATATACACATTTTTGCAAGTTGATTCATCGGCGTTTCTTTTTCGTTATATACATCTCCAACTGAATTTTTCGTTGAATTGTTTAAAATATCACCATTAATTATACAATAAACATTTTTGTTGTTTTTAACATATTCAACTTTTTCTTTTACTAGTTCAATATCACAAAGAGGGTCTCCAAAATGTATATCAGCAAAAATAACAATTTCTAAGCTTGTTAGATTTTCAGATAAATCTATTTTTATTGTTTTCATAAGTAATTTTTCCTTTCTTTAAGGGTGATTAGAGAAGTTGATTTAATAAATATATTACTTTTTAATTTTCAACTTCTCTGAGAAAGCTTTTTTTATTATTATTTAGAATCTTCGGTAAGTTTTATTTAATATCTTCATGAGCAAGTATAATTGTACGATAATTAGCTGATTTAACACGTCCGAATGCTTTTTCTAAAATTCGTCTAACTTTTAATTGAGCATAATAACTTGTGCAAAGAATCTCTACTCCTCTATTAGTATCTTCTACATAATCAACATCATCTAGATATATCTCATTTTCATCTAAAACTTTTTCGACTATTTTTTCATAGTTTACATCTTTAAGTTTAGAATCACTTGCCTTTTTAATAATTTTTTTTTCATCTTTAACATATCTTTCAGGATTATAAAAATAACCATCCTTCATAGCTTTTTCAATATTTTTAGTAGGTCCATAAAATCTATATAAAGTCTCATCTCTATTTCTTTTTAGAGCAACAACTGTTAATTCATATTCTTTAGCAACAAGTTTTGGGTCTTCGTCTGTTTGTCCCCACCATTCTTCAACATAAGAATCTTTAAGTTTAGAATCTTTGGTAACTTTTTTATATAATTTTATAATATTTAAAAGTTTTTCACTATTGTTAACTTTAGAATCAATAGTTTTAATATTTTTGATAAAGTATAATTTTAATATATTTTTTAACTCTTCATAATCTATATCCGTTGTCATAACTTTAATAGTATCATTTGCTACTAATTTACTATTCATAAATTTTTCTTTTCTTTGTAAAGATTTTAAAGCATCATTTGCTTCTTTACTTGAATCAAATTTGATTAATATATTTATAGGTTTATTTTCTAATTTATCCTTAACTTTAGAATCTTTATAAGTGTGCTTCTTATATTCGTAAAGTAAATCATTTATTTTTTTAGAAAGTAACTTACATTTCTCATCTTTAATCTTATTTAATCCATTAGCTCCATCTTCCAATAAACCTACTGTCTCGCTTAAGAATCCATAATCTCTATTAGAATTTGTTCTTTTATTATTTTTTAAATAATCAACTTCTTGTTCTAATTGCTTATAAACTTGTAAACCTAATTTATAGAATTCAGCTATTTTTTCATCATCTTCTTTGCCTAAAATTTTTCTTGAATTAGCTGAATGAGCTCTATCGAAATAATTTCCCATTTGAGCAAATTTATAAGCTAAATTTTTTAATGTATCAGAATCTTTTAATTCCTTTTTTAAATCTTCAGTAACTTCTTCGTAAGTATCAACATCTCTGGCTTTGATTTTTTTATATTTTTTCCAAGTTTCAAAATCTTCTCTTACCATATAATCACTATAATCATCGTATTCTTTAACTAAATCAGGTCGAGTGTCCATATAGTCAAGAAAATCTTCAACTAAATCTTCATCTTCATTTCTTAAAGTATTTCTAATCTTTTTTAAATGAATTCCTCTTAACGCACCATCTCTCATTTTTTTATTCTCCTCATCTTCAAAAAATTTTTTATTATTTATATAAGTAATTTCTTTTTCTACAAAAATTACATATGGAATACCATCTTCTTTTTCTAATTTCTTTTGTTCATATTGAGCTTCACTTAGAGATGTAAAAGTTCTCTCTGGTTTAGCTCTGCCATGTGATATATCCCATTTTCTTTCTGTTGTTATTCCATAAATAGTAACAACTTTTAGATTTAATTTGTCTATTTCTTTTTTTGGGTCTTCGCTATAATCACAGCTAGCAACTCCTTTGCCTTTATATCTGATTTCATAATGAGCGTCATCAGAAGTTCTGCCTACTAAATATACATCAAAACCATTATAAGTAAATTCTTTCTTTTCAATATCTTTAATAATTGAATCTTCTGTAAATGTATTTAACCATTTATTTAATTCTTTAACCGAATTAAACTCTTTCTTTTCTCCTTTTTGTAAATCATTGTCCCAACCATTATAAACACCTTCTGCGATAATTTTTCCGTTTTTTCTATAAATATACATATTACCTTTAGGTGTTCCCCAGTCAGTAGTTCCGAACCAAGAATTTTCATCTCCTACTTCCGATTCTCTAAACATTCTCCGCGTTGTTCCAGCATCATTTATATTATTTTTTTCAAAATTTTCAGCCCTTAAAGTTTTAAGTTCTGTTATATGTTCTAATTCTTCAGCAATTATATGAGCATATATAGATTTATCTGCTTCATTAGCATATTTCATAGCTTCTTTATAACCAACAATTGCTTCTTCTTCATCGGCTATTAATTCATCTATTTTTTTGATTCTTTCTTCAGGAGATAAATCCTTTAATTTTTCAGAATAACCAGAGTCTTTTAAACTATTAAAATCTTTATATATATCAGTAATCCAATCAACTAATTCAGCAATTTCATCTTCTGTTATACCTTTAATATTATTAACTTCAGCAATAGCATCATCTCTATTATAATTATATTTTTTAAAAATTTTAAGCAATCTTGTTTTACGATTTTTAATATTAACATCCTTAATAGAGTCTACTACTTCTTGGGTTTCTTTAGATGAGCTATCTTGAATTCTTGCAATACCAGCTCTTCCAGCTTTACATAAAGCGATATGATTTCCTCTAATGTTTGCTTGATATAAATTATCGCCTTCACCTAAAATATCACAATCATACCCACAAGATAACTCTGTTTTTTCTCCTGATTCAATTTCAGCAATGGCTTCAGGGTCCGTGAAAATTAAATTAGCAATAAGAATATCAACATCGTTTAACTTAGAGGCTCTAACATCTCTAGCAAATCCAATTGCATAATCTCGATAATTATCAACGTTTACATCTTCATCAGGATGTTCATCAACTAGAGGTTTATTTTCAAAAGAAGCAATAGTTGATGGAGATAAAACTTCAGATTTAGGCCTATCAATTTGTATAACTGAATCGTCGTTAGAATCTTGAAAAATTTCAGATTTCAAATATTCTTGTTTTCCTGTTCGAGCAATGATAGAATCAACACAAACTAGATATCCTTCTGGAGTTTTATATCGTCGATTACTTAGTTTTACTTTACTTAAAAACTTCATATTTCTTTTCCTTTCTAAAAATTTATAAAAATAATTTATATACTAATTATATAATCAAAATCTCTTTAAATATAATCATATAAGCTTAAAATTAAGCATTTAAGAGACTTTTACATGTTTAGTATATAAATTATAAGATTAATTTATAAAATTATTTTTTAAATCTAAATTAACATCTAAATCACCATAAATTGTTGCTACTTTGAAATAACAATTATATATATGATTATTAAGTATTTCAGATTTGAATTCTAAAATTGATATAACATCAGGATGGTCAAGAATAGTTGTAATAATATAAGAATCCATTATTCCTACTTTTTTTGATTTTTCAAATAAAGGAATTCCAACACTAACATTATACCATAACTCACCTTTAATAACATTAAGTCTTTGAATAAGAGAATCAGCAACTCCTTCTTGACTAACACTGTAATTATCATGTTTATTATTTTCATTATAAAACTTTGCAGTTCCATCTTCATTTACTCCATAACTTCCAAACCAAACAACATTATAATTATTATCACTTTTTTCAAGTCTTCTACATTTCATTATAACCACTCTCCTGCATCCCATAACTTATTAGCATCATTTGAATCCCAAATTGCAATATTTTTTTCTTCTGTTTCATATACTTTGTATTGGATTCCCATTGATTTAATGGTTAATAAATTAGCAAAGAACATATCTCTAATATTATCACTAATAACGTTAGTTGATGAATTTTCATCTAATATTAAATAAACCGTTCCTGATTCGAGAGGTAAAGAATATAAATAAATTGGTAATTCAATTAAAGTATATAATTTTCGGATATCTTCATACGTACCAAGAAAACTATTTTGAACTATTTTTACTAGAATTAATTTCAATAATTCAATATTAGTTAGCTTTAATGATTTATGAATATTATCTCCCTTTTCATTCATATAATCAACGTCGAAATATCTAGTAACTCCGTATAATGAAGCCATTTTATCTAATAAATCAAACTCATAACCAGTTGGAGATATTAAATCTGAAGAATCTTCATTTTGAGAAATATCTAAATCATGAAAGTAATTAGGATTTGTTAAATTCATTGCACGAAGTAAATCGTTCGCAGTTGAATTAGTATCTAACATAATTTGATATAATATTTTAAAGTGTTCAGGATAACCATATGAATTTTGTAAATATATAGGAAGTTTTTTGAAATAATAACTCCATTTTAATATTTTTTCATTTATTATCATATTATCACCTATGCAGTAACTGTGATAGTTAATTTTTTAATTGCTTGAGTATCATCTTTTTCAGTTGAGTAAGTGTTTATATCAAAGAAAGTATCTTTGGTTTGATAATTATATAAGTTGTCATTTTCTTGAGTAGCAATAAAAGGTGAAGTCGTATCAGAATATTCTAACTTAACATCAATTACATTATATGTTCTTTGATTATCAAACATTGGGTCTTCATCACTTATTGTTTGAATTAAATCATAAGTTGTAAAGTTTTCGTTAATTGATAAGTCATTTAGGTAATTTTTGACAGCCTCAGTCATAGTAGTAATAGTTGCGCTTTCATAACTTGAGAAATATTTTCCAGGTCGATAAGAAATAATAATCTTTAACTTGCTGTTTATTCCAGTACATTCTTTCCAATATACATCTACATTTGCAGTTCCTTCACCTAAAGTTGAACTTTGAACATATTCATAACTTTTATTAATTCCTGTATTAGCTTGACCTGAAAATTGATTAGTATTTATACCTGGAGTTAATTTTTCATAAATTCGACTTCCAATTATTGAATCGTCAATTTGTACTCTATTATCTTTTCTTAAAACAACGTAGATTGATTTAGCTAAAATTGATGTTCCATCGAGAGCAATGATGGATGAACCTGAATCATTATTATAAATAACACAATCTGCAATTCCTGTAATGTTTAAAAGACTTCCAATTAAATTCGATAATACTGTTACACCTTGTGAAGATATTATTTGATTTCTTCTACTTCTTAATTCTGAATCTGTTTCATCAAATGAGCCTATATTTGCATCTTCAGGTTGATTTATTTTTAGGTTTGTATTATTTTCAACCAAAGTACTTATCCATCCTTTAGGTGCACTTACAGGACCTACATTATCACAATAAACATCAACTAAAGTTAATACATCTTTTTCTAAACTTATAGGAGAATTAACTAAAACTTGAGTTGACCATGTTAAACCAGCTTGGTCTAAAAATTTCAATGGAGAACTTGCTGTTATTTGAATAGTTGAATCAGAAAGATTAGTTAATTCCAATTGTGCTTGTGATTTAGTTGCAGAATTACGATATACACCAGATAAAGCTGCTAAACTTTCAAGAAATTTACCTGATGCAGTTCGAATATCTAAATTTGAATATAAGTATTTAACATTTTGTAAAATATTAAAAATCATTAAAGATAGAGTTTCAATGAATACACCATCAGCAGTTGTATTGTTCAAATCTATATCACTTCCATATATTTCTTTATATTTTTCAACAATTGCTCTTTTAATTGTTGGATAATCAGCAATATTTAATCCACCTGCTGTTAATTGAATCAATGAAGAAAAACCTCTATTGTCTTGAATTAAAGCCATTTTTTATTTACCTCCTTAAATTATTCCTATTACCACTCCATACTTAAGGGAGTGTAATTCAATATTTTTTGAATCAACCTTGGTAAGTTGTTGATTATTATTTTTTTGATTTAAATTTTGAATAAAATTTCTATCTAAAAATAAAACTAAAACAACATTATCTTTGTTTACTTCTAAATTTTTTAAGCAATAACAATCAATCGTTATTTCACTTTCATTTGTGTAAGTTGGAAATAAGTTAACCTTAATTATATTATCTTTAATTGATTTAACTATTCCTAAACTTGCAACCTTTAAATCACGTAATATGTTTCTTTTCAAAGCTAATAATACTTCTAAATCATCATTCTTAGATATTCCTCTATATCCTTGTCGTCTAGCATCATTTGACATTACCTAATCCTCCTAAAATATTAGACCAAAGTGATTTAGCTTTACATTCTAAATTGTAACTAAAATTACTTCCTCTGTTTTCTAAATTTATATCGATTTGATAAACTATATAATTACCATCTCTATCCATAAATTGAGCAATATTTTTCAAAGCTTCACTTTCATCTCTTGTACCAATATCTATTATTGAATTATCAACTTCAATTGTATCACCAGGAGCAAATCCAAAGGTTGGCATTAATGATATTTTCAATCCATCCGAATCTAATGATGGATAACCACCTGTGAGGATTATGGTTGAATTGGTAAGTTTTATTTTTCGAATATCTCTTCGGTAAGGACTCCATATTGCAACATCACTTCCTAAAATTCCATCTGTATTAACGACAAAATTATTTGTATTGCAAAGAGTATCTAACCAACTTCCTACTTTTCCATTTGCTATTTCGTTTTCTTTTAAAATTCTACTTTTAAAATCTTCATCGATGTATGCTTTATTTGAACTAATTCCTGCTCTAGCTAATATAAATGATATCGCTGAATACATATTAATTCCTGAATTTAGAGAAAGGTTTAATCTATTTTGACCGTATTTAGCAACCATTTCTGAAGCACATAAGATAACAACATCATTACTTTTTCTATCTCCTAAAACGTTTGATATGTATAACACACCACCTTTGAAAATAGTATGTGCTCCAGAGGTTTGATAATCTTTTCGGTATCCTGCTTTAATTTCTATATTATAGAATTGTCCTGAAATCAACTCTGTTATTTCTCTATAAGTTAAATTAGTTATAGTGACAGTCATTCTATCTTTCAATGAAGATAAATATTTAGTTCCTGTTACAGAAATGTTTAAATCAGGTTTACCTTTTTTCCAATTAGCTCCAAAAACCATTTTCTTTTGATATTTGGTGCTAGTCAAAATTATTTCTAATTCTCTCATCCATGCTCTAGCTTTAATTTTTTCTGCCATAGAAATCACCTATTTAAATACATTAATTTTTACAATTTCTGTAATAATTTCTTTAAATTTAGTTAAATCAATGTTAGAAGCTAATATCGCATAGTTGGTTAAATTTTTTTGAAGAGCTTCTATTTCTTCATTAGTTCCACCTGATTCACGTTTTGCTAATGTTTTAGTGTTAGCTAAATAAACTTGAGTTCCCTCTGAAGTTGAAAATAATAAAGTATCACTACTACATTCTGATAAACTTTGAATTGATTTTTCAGAAATATCTGATACAATAACTGGATTTGGATTGGTAGAGCTTAGTTGATTAGATTCAATAACGTTTAATTCATATTGTGATTCTTCAGTAGCTTTTGTAAAAGAAAAAATATAATAATTATTATTTATAGTAACAAAACATTGTTGAGAAGCATCTTCTCCAAACCCGTATAGTGACATGTTTTGTTCTAATTGTTCAAATTGTTCTACTAATTTTCCAATGAACTCGTTAAATCTATCAATTTCTTTTCGTTGTTTTTTAGAATTGTTTTTATAATACTTAAATCGTTTAATTTGATATTTATTTTTTTGTGCTCCTCTAATAATTCCAACAATTATTCCAGCAACAACAGCTACTGCTGCTACAATTGCAGCTGCTACCCATCCTGGACCAGGAATTGCTGCAAAAACTCCACAGAGACAAGCTATTCCTTTAGCAATTGCTAACGTTACACCTGCACCAGCTAATCCTCCCACAAGTCCTACGGCTGCTCCAGCTGCTGCCCCAGCTGCTGTTGAAAGGATTTTCTGTCCGACTGCTAAATCGTGTTGAATTGCGTTTTCTAAGAAATTATCAGCAAATAATCCTTCATCTGAAAGTGTTGCAATAGCAACTTGAATAATATCTCCTACGTTTAAAAGTTCATCCGTAACATCTAAAGCTAAAGGGTCAGAGATACGAGGTAGAGACGTATCCTTAATATCTTTATCATATTCAGGTTCATCAACTATAGCTGTTATTGCTTCTTTGAATTGAAAACTAAAATCCATTGAGGATTGATGTTCAGTCCAATTAATTGAAGTTAGAACCATATTTTTTCTAACTTTAAAACGATTTTCATCTCCACCTTTACTTCTTTTAACTAAAGTACACATGATACCTTCTCTATTAATTCTTTCAAATGTTTCTTGAATATTAGCTAATCTATCACTAGTTCCAAAATTATATTTTTTATTTCCGAATAAAGAAAACGTACCTGAAAAACTCATATCAATTGGATTGTTATACATATGGTCAGCAATAACATCACCATTTACTAATGGATGTGTTGTAATATCTGAACTAACTGTTGTTGAAGGATCTTCGACATAATCAAACATGAAATCTTTAGTTTCTCCGTCCATATCGCATCTAACAACAAGGTTATATACTTTAGAATCGTCTAAAGGTGTTATTTTATTCAAAACTGCCATATTAGTATCCTCCTAAAGTTCCATCTAAAGATTCAATTAATTGTTCATTGACTCTTTCACCAGCTTTAATATAAGATGACTGTTGATTTAATGGAATATTTGTAAAGCTATTATCAATTTTAACGTTCGCAGTTTTACTATTTGAAATGCTATAAGAGTTAACTAAATCAGAAAGCATAGAAGCTCTATCTTCTTCTGTAACCTTTTTATCTTTTCCTAATTTTGAAGCAATCCACGTTATTGCACTTAACATAGTTGATAATACCTTCATACTAACCTCCATAAAGTTAATAATTGTATCTTTATTTTCAGCAAAGAATTCAATAATTACCATTTGTTTTTTATTTTCAAAATCTTGTCTTTGCATTTGATATTCTTCATATTTTTTAAATAAACCTTTATCTTCAATTTTTTGATATTCAGTAGAGTAGTAACCAATTTTTTTAGCAAATTCATTTCTTGCGGCTTGTCCCATATACATTAAATCTTCTTCAGAACCTATGTTCATATCTTCTTTAGCCCTTGTTAAAGCATAATTTTGGGCAGATGATAATCCATATTTTATAGCTTGTTCGGTTGCTTCTGAATTATATCTAAGACTAGTTTTTAAATTATATTGACTCATTCTATCGAATTCACTTAAAGCATCAGATAAAGTTTTTTTAATAGAATCTGCAAAATTTTTCAAAGCAGAAGCGATTTTATCTTTAATAGCATCCCCTAAATTTTTACCTGCTTCTTTCCAATCAATCGTTTTTTTCCAATCTAATTTTCCTAAATCAATTTTATTTTGTAATCCTTCTTTTTCTTTAAGTGCTTTTTGTGATTCAGATTGAAGTTCAATTTGTTTATCGTTTAATAAAGAAATATTGTTTGCGATTTCTAAAAGTTCTGGAAATTCAGATTGTAATGTATTAGAGATAATATTCATATCTTTTTTTAATATTTCATTCTTAGCAAGTAAATTATTAATTTCGTCTTCTCCACCTTCTACTCCACTTAAAGATTGAATTTTATTTGAATTTTCTTGAATTTGATTTTGATACCCTAAAAATTGTTGATATAAATCATATCCTTCAGAAGAGTTTAATTTTTCTTCAAGAGACTTAATAGAAGAATCAAGTTCACTATTACTTTCTTTTAGAAAATTCAAATAATCAGTTAAATCAACAATTCTATCTTTTGCTTCTTCTAAAGCGTCGTTAGAAAAAATATTAGTTCCTCTTGAAAGTCCTTTAAAGAAATCAGTTATTGTTTGAGGTTGATTTTGAGTTAAATATGATTGTTCTTCCATACTCTTATTAATTTCTTTAACTAAATCAGAAGCACTCAAATTAGCACTGTTTTGAGTTCCAAAAGTAGCAGATTTATCTTTCGTTTGATTAGAGATATTGTTTATAGAACTTGCAAATTTTTTTTGTAAATCATCAAAAGGTTTTCTTAATTTATTCATAATTCTTCCAAAATCTTCAGGTATATTATTCATTTCATTTTTAAAAGTTGATAAATCTAATTCAGGTATGATTCTAACTTTTTTAATATACTGTTGCATAAATTACCTCCTCCTTCTTCTAATAGATTTATTATTATTTTTAAGTCCTATCGCTCTATTGTGCAAATTAACTAAACATACTTCGTATAAATCAATGGCCTCTTCAAAAGTGTAGTCATCTCTTAATTCTTTTAAAGTTGCATATCTATTTGAGAGCAGCACATACATTATTGAATTGACCCTACTACTTGACATAAATTCAAGGTTATCATTTTCTCCGAAGTCATTGATGGCTGTATCTGACTCTATTCTTCGGATTTCCTGAAAAGTGGTTGAAGATAATCTTTAATGAAATATATACATAATTGCTGTAAAGCAATGTAATCGTTTTGAATATCGAGAGGCATATAAACTTCTCTACCTTTTTCTTTCAAAGTAACCCACATATTATTTAAAGATACTTCAATGTGTTCTAAAATAAAATTAAATAAAGTTTCAGTTTGAGATAACGAGTTAAAATTAATTTGTGTTTGAATTGCTAATATTTCAACCGTTGATATTTTACCAACTCTGAAAAGTTCTTTTCTTCCTTCTATATTAAATGTTTCATTTTCTTTCATTTTAATTTCCTCCTTTTAAGGTAATAAGGTAATGGTAACTATATAATCAGTTAAAGCTGCTTTAGCATTTGTTCCGAGATATAATGTTAATGTAGTTCCTCTAGATATAGTAGGTTGTATGGTAATTGAACCATTTGAACAACATAGATTTATTTCATGTGTAGCACTCGATTCTGTTATTTTAAAAATGGTTGAATGGAATCCTTGATTTCCTGAACCAGCAAATACTCCATAAGGAATTCTATTATATGATATAACAGTTGAGTAGTGAACTGAATTAGATTCAATATTTGAACTACTATCAAGCTCAATTAATACTCTTAAATTATCTAATGCACTTAATTCAGCACCATTTGCAAAATTTGATATTAAAGTGTTAAAATTGATAGAATAATAGAATAAAGAACCATACCTTGTGAAATTACCAATTTGTTTGTTAAATTTGAATTGTGAAATTAAATTACCAGTTTGTCTACTAAAATTTAATTCTAAATTACGTTTAAAACCAGGAATGTATTTTTTAGGAGTACTATGTGAACCTCCTGCTACAACAGATGTTAAATCATAAGCAGATAAATTACCATCAATATCATCTCCATCCGGAGTTAATGATGGATATTCAACATAATCCGTTTCACCTTGACCATTTGCTGTAATAAGTGACCTATCAGGAGCACTTCCTGTGTTTAAGTTATTAGCTTTAGCAACTACATCGGCTGAACCAACTCGTAAATTTCTACTTCCTGTCCAGTAAGGAGCAAATCCATCAGAGACTAATACATTTTGGTCTTCTCCTTCTTGAGGAGCACTTAAAAACTTAGTTTGACTATTTTGAGTATAAACTAACTCATTTGTACCAGCGTTTAATAAATCTTTAGCAGTTGTTGAATTTTTAACAGTTAGTCCATCACTTTCAAAAATATCAATAAGGTCTTTGCCTCCAATAGTCGAATCAACATTTTTTGAATTATTAACATTATCGACAGATTTTTTAAACACTGTCTTATTTCCAGTTGGACCAAATTCGAACTCAACGTTTGAATCAGCTTTAGTATTTGTGTTTTTAAAATCTAATAAAGAACTTGCTTCATCTGAACTATCAGCATGAGTAATATCTAAATCTTGTTCTGATACAAACAAGTATCCATTATTTTCAGTTTTAGTTGGATTATAGCATAATATTTGATTTTGATTGATACTAGAAGGGTTATATACAATTGGTTTCAAAGAATTGTTATAAAAGTAAACTATATATCCTGAAGTGTTAGCTGCATTAAACATATCCAGTAAATCATTTAATTTAGTTTTTTGATATGAGAAAAAAGTATTAAATAATTCAATGAAATCATTAAGAGAAGTATTAGGTCCATAAGTTTTATTTAATGATGAAGTTGATTCATCTGAAATAACATATTTAATAATAGCGTTTGCAATTAATGAATCTTGTCTTAAGATAGCATTCATTATATTTGAACGAACAACTGTACCAGATTGATATCCAGAAAGACGTTCATTTGAATTATTAAATTCTGAATCAGAAAGTATATTAGAAGTATTTTCAGCAAATACTTTTACATTATTTATATTAGCCATATTATAACGCCTCCCAATCATTAGCTAAGGTATTAGATATAGTTAAACCTAAATCACCTTCTGTAATTTCTTTTCCATTACTTAAATGAATAGTTAATTTGAAAGTTGATTGGTCGATAAACCAATAACCTTTCCAACCTTTTCTTCTAACCTTTAGACCTGCTTTCATCATTTTCCAAGCATCTCTAAATTTCATAAATTATTCCTCGCTTTCGCTGATTTTTTCTAAATAGTCAATATCATCAACAAATTCTTCTTTTTTCTTAGCTACTTTCTTAGCAGGTTTTTCAAGAACTTTATCCTTGTTTAATTCTACTTCAATTTTTTGATTTCCTTTATTTAATTTATCTTTTAATGCTTTAGCTTCTTCTTTTTCAAAATCAGGTTCATCTGTATATTCACCAATAGTTATAACCTTATCTTTTTGTAGACATTTAACAGTGTTCCATTCAGTGATTTCACTTGGATAAAAATGAGAACCTTCTCTAATAGGAATAATACGTTTTGACCAAAGTGAGTTAATTTTTAAGCGGTCAGCAACATGAGCGTCTGGATTTGTTACATCCCTATACTCTAAACCAGATGTTACATTAATATTAATTTGTGATTGAATTCTTACATAAGCTTTTTTCATATTTTAATTTCCTCCTTTTAAGCTTTTTAAAAATCATTTTCCATATCTATTATATATACTCTCATAAATTCACCATTTAAGAATCTACATAAATTGTCTTTTCTTTGAAGAGCATTATATAATTCAACATTTATTAAATTTACATTTTGTCTAGTTATTTCTTTATTTTGAAACTCTAGAATCTCTCGTACATTGTCGAATATGTAGAGTAATACTTCATCTGTCACATCATAAAAAGCGATGATATATTTATTTTTATAGAATTTTACCTTTTCTTTTTCAAGAGGTAACATAAATAATCACCTACTTTTTAGAATGCTTAAATAGTTTTTTGAATAATGAATCTTTTTGTTTTGTTATAAACTCATTTTCATTTTCTTTAATTTCATTTTCATTTTCTTCTTCAGGTTCATCCAAATCGATATTTTCAAATTCATCTTTAGTATTTTCTTCAAGTTCTTTTAAATATTCTTCATCAAAACCAAAATTAATTTCATTCTTATTAATAAAGTGTTGAAGAATTTCAGCATATTTCTTAGTTGTTAAAATACCATCACCTAACATACTTGATAATAAAGTTTGAAATTTAGATAAACCATCCATTCTTTCATCATCATGTTTTTTAATTAATAATGAATTAAATTCAAATTCAATATTTTCTTTGATATTGTATTTTTTGTAAAGAATCCACAAAAACTTTTCAAGGACTGGTCTAAAATAAGATTCAGCTCTATTTAAAATTGTTTCATCATATCTTTCTAATGCGTCCGTATCATTTGAGAATCCTTGTTTTAAATCTCCAAATAACACACCTTGCATTTCTAAAGCTGCAGAGATTAACCACATATTTTGTTCTAATAACTCGGCTAATCCATTTAAACCTGAAAAACCATGTTCTTGGTATTCGTCTTCTTTATCTAAGAAGGTTAAACTGTTATATGTCCTACCCCAGTTAACCATTTCTAACCTAGCTCGAAGTTGATTTTCTGAAGCTTCATCTTGACCCATGAAAACTCCTCTCATTCCAGCCATTTTGATAACTTCAATCAATGCTTTATTAACTAAAGATTGAATTGATGCTTTAAGTTGGTCATCTCTCGATAATTCGTTAAGAATGTGAGCTCCTTCTGCATATCCCCAACCTTGAAGCTGACCAGTTTTAATTAATTTAGGAGCTGTACGGTGTTCATATCTAAGAATGAAATCATGATGAACATTCATGCTAACTCCATCTGCAAAAGTAATTCTATAAGTTTTAGGTTTACCGAAGTCTAAAGATTTCATATTTGACACAGTATCTTCTGAAACAACTCCTACACCATACCATCTGTCCGTAACATACAATCGAATACTTTTAGAATCTTGTATTTTCTTTAAATCCATAGGTTTAGCGTAATCTTCATTGTTCATAGTATCAAACATAACAACTGCTACTGACCCACCAAATAAAGCACCCCATTGTAGAAGATTGATAAAATCAGTTCGATATTTTTTTAAATCTTTTAAAATCATATCTTTTTTTTCTTCGTCTTTTAAACTTAAAGTTATGCCACAACGAACAACATCAGTTGATGGTTTATCAATAGCTCTTCTAAAAACCCAAGAATCGTTATACAGAGCTAACCACAAAGGCCAGTTTAGAGTATCATTTGAAAAACCGTAATTAGTGAACGATTGAACTTTATCGTCAGTACCAATAGAACTTAGAGTATTTCCATAGTGGTCGTGAATTGAACTTTTCATTGCTTCAGAACTATTACCTAAGTCAACTAATTTTTCTATTTTTTCTTCAGAGCTATCTTCTAATGTTTTTCTTTCACTATCTTTTAACTGCATTTCTTTCATCATAGCAATAACTTTAGAATTACTGTAATTTTTATTTTCCTCTGACATATTGGAAAAATCCTCCTTTCTTTTTATATAATATATTATATCATATTATTTAAAAAAAGTACATAGTTTTTTAAAAAAAAGTGAAAATTTTTTAAATAAAAAAAAATGTAAAAAATGCAGGAAAATCCTGTGAAATGATGAAAAAAATTTATTGATAAAAAAAGATGATTTGAGTGATGTATTATTAACAATTAAGGTTTTTTAACATATTATATTATATAGTATATTATTATATTATATAGTATATATTATTATATTATTTTTTATAATAATATTATAAAATTATTTAATATTTAATAAAATATAACTTAAACTATATACCGCTAACATTTGAAAGTAATTAAGAACCTATATTAAGTATCTATTAACATTTTGGATTTAATGAAATGTTAATAGTCATTACAAACTTTTGAAAAATTTGAATCAAAATGTTAATAGGAAGTTAATAGGAAGTTAATAGGTCATCTTAATAGAGAATTTGCATATTTGAAAGTATTTAGAGACTATTAACATCATCTATTAACATTCATCATTTTTATTAACATTTATCATTTTTTTATTGTCATCTTAATAATCACTAAACAAATTTTTTAAAATAAATTATCATTTTAATTTACATACCTTTAAAAATGTGATATAATTAAATTGTAAAAATTAATAAAGGAGAAAATAAAAATTATGAAACAAATTATTGTTAGAATTAATGATTATGATGGAAAATTAATTGCAAAAGATTATTACTATTCACAAGCAAGATTTAATGATGAAGGAGCAGATTTTATTTACCAATTTTTAAATCCTGGTTGTGAAGTTCAAATCAAGATTGGTAATTTATATTCAAAATATTTAACACATTCTGAATTATTAGATATTATAAAAGAAGTTGAGTTATTAGATAATACTAATTATAATGAAAGAGAATGTATATATGATTATTTAATAAACGATTATGGTGTTCAATATTATATGAAAGAATATTTACCTAAATATTAAAAAAAAAATAAAAATAAATTATCATATTAGTTTACATACTTTTAAAAGTGTGATATAATTAAATTGTAAAAATTAATTTAAAGGAGAAAATAAAAATTATGAAATTAAGAGATGCTTTACAAAAAGGAATTATTACTTTAACAGATTTAGAAAAAGAATGTTTAAATGCAATTAGAGACCAAGGAAGCTTCTATGAAGAATCTATGGATTACAATCCTGAAACAGGAGAAAATGAATTTTCAGAAGGTCAATTCTTCGGTTGGGAAATATATGAAAGTGAAGTAAAAGGTTGTAGAGGAGCTATTGCATCATTAGTTAAAAAAGGAGTATTAGATACTTTGGATGATGATGAATGTACTGCTTATTATATTAATTATGAATTAGAATTTGAAGATGATAATATATGGAAAATTAAATTTGAATAGAGTTTTTAAAACTCTTTCTTAAAACCACAAACTGGTCCTAAGTCCAGTATAATCATAAGGTTGAAGGAGAAAGTGAGAAAAAATAAAATGAAAAATAATGAAATTGAAAAATTTGTGAAATTATTAAAAGAAAATGATTTTACAGATTCGTATGATTCCTATTTAATTGTAAATGATAATGATGTTATTTATAAAGACCAAGGAGGTTGGTTTGAATTAAAATTAGTTAATAAAAAAGAACAAAAATACATATTCAAATGTGATACATATAGTGATGAACCTTATTCCAAAATTATTAGTGGTGAAAAAGAATTTGATGAATTTTTAGAAGAATTTAAAACATTATACTGTTTTGATAATAGTGCTTATGATTTTATTCTAGATGAAGATGATGAAGATGAGGATGTAGAGTGGTAATTTATGAAAAGTAAAGTATGTATAATTTTTGATAAAGATTTTTTAGTTGATGATTTAATTTATTATAAGAAAGTATATAAAGGTTTATATTTAGTTAAATTTAATTTTATGCCATATAACTCAAGTAAATACTACAGTTATGTTAGTAAATTTAAAAAATCCTATCATCCTTTTATTAGAAATAATTATTATTTAATCACAAATTATGGAAAAGTTATGTACTCATTTAATGTGTATAATAAAGATTCAAAAAAGATGATTAAAAAATTTAAAAAGAATTATAAAAAATTCTTAAAAAGTTCAGAATATGAAAATGAAATGTTAAAATATTTGATGTTGTTTTGTAAATTAAAAACATAGATTGGAGAATATGATGATGAATAGTAGAAAATATTATGTAAGTACAGAGTATTTTAAAAATCAAGGTTTAGGATTAGATTTCATTGCCTCTGATTGTGAAAATACTGAAATTAGTGAAGATGAATGTAAAAAATTAAACTTAAAACAATTATGGAATTTTGATAAAGAATATCATAAAACTATAAAATTAAAATGTGTTGAAGAAGTTGATGAAAATAATGACATTTATATATTAGGTTATTATGAAGATTAAATTGGTCTTAAATTGAGAGGTGCAATTTTAGATATAAATTTAGCTGAAGGAAAACAGCGAAATCTAAAACCAACTAAATATTAATCAAATTGTTAAAAAGTAAAATATTGAAGACACCTCCTTCAATAATCTTTAAAGGAGAAAATATGAAAAAATGTAAATTTACGTTAGCGTTAGATATAGACGGTGATGATATTGAACTTAACATTGCTTTTGAATCTGAAAATTATGAAGATGCTATCGAATTTGTAAAAGATGTTATTAAACGTATGGATGTACTTAAGGAACTAGATGGTGAATGACTATGAAGAAAATTAAAGAAAATATAGATTTGAAAGAATTAGAAAAATATGGATATGAAGAAGAAAATTCAAGATATGTTAAATATACAAACGATACATATTATGATAATCCAATAACCATTACTGTTAATAAATTTACAAGAATTATAGAAAAATGTTATGCTTGGAAGTGTATGTTAGGTCCAATATATCACTCGCCTATTATAAAAAATGACAAACAGGTTAAACCTGATAAATATATCAAAGATTTAATAAAAGCAGGTTATGTGGAGGAGATAGAATGAGAAAGCGAATAATGTTAGTAGACCCACAAATAAAAAACGAACCATTATATGTTGATTTTTATGATAAGCATTATGCACCAGTAATAAACGACCAATACGTTTGCGATTTAACACCAAAACAAGTTTTGCAAATTATGAATAGTAATAGTTATGAATCAACAATTGTCGTGGATATAAACGTTATAAATGAGTTAGGAATTGATTATGAAATAATACCGAAATATGAAAATAAAAGATATTTTTTTAGAAAGGAGAATAAATAATGAAAATAACAGATTTTAAAAAAGAAGATTTAGAAAAAGGTATTATGATTAGAAGAAAGGGATGGGCAAAAGATATATCAATTTCTTTTAATAAAAGTGCTAGTATTTTTGATGCTTATATTAATGGAATTATAACAGGTGATAAAACAGATTTAACACTTGAAGATATTACAAGTGATGATTGGGAAATAGCTGACGAACCTAATAAAAGCTGGAAGCCTAAAGAAGGTGATACCATTTTTTATATAACCGAATCAGGTAGAGTAATATCTGGCTCTTTTCTATCACTCTTACCTAGTGATAATGATAAAGTACTTTTTAACAATGCTTTTCAAACCAGAGAAGAAGCCGAACATATGCTTGAAAAAATAAAAATTATTAATAAATTAAGAGAGTTATCAAATATTAATTTTAATGAAACTGATGACCACCATTATATGATTGTTTATCATAAGACTGATAATGAAATAATTAGCGACTATTGCTTTAGTTTAAATCCAATACCCTTTAATGTATTTTTTAAGACTAGAGAAGACTGCCAAAAAGCCATTGAAACAATAGGCGAAGATAATTTGAAGAAGTATTATTTTGATATTAAGGAGGAAAAATAATGACGGATTTAGAAATGACAAAACAATTATTAGAAAGAATGCATTTTGGTTATGAAATCAAAAATTGGAAGGCATGTATTGCAATGACCATATACGACTCAGATACGCTTATAGATATAACAACTTATGAATGTACTTTGTTATTTAATTTTGACGGTTCATATAGGGGGACGTTATAATAATGACATATGAAACAATTGTTAATTTTCAGGCATATAAAAAATATTATATAGAAGCAGATTCAAAAGAAGCTGCAATTGATAAAGCAAAAGAAAAGATATGTGTTGATTATAAAACACGAGATATATTAAAAATTTATATAAAAGAAAAGGAAGAATTTATCGAAGATACAAATATATATAGAATGGAGAATAAACTATGAATTTTAATAACCTTGATTATTATGAAATGGATAAATTAAATGAAACTTATTTTAAAGATGATTACAATAGAATGAAAAAAAGAGAAATACCAATGTTAGTAGACTTAAATTATTATACTTATGAGGGAATTCAATCTAATATATTATATTATTATTGTCCTAATTGCTATAAAAAAATTAAAAGAAATCATAATTATTGTCCTACTTGTGGTCAACATTTATTATGGATTAACACAGATGTTAGTGGAGGAAGCTTTATATAATGGAAGAATATAGAAAAGCTTTAAATAATTTAATTTCTAAAAAATATAATATTGAAGATATTCAAAAATTAAATGAGTTAATAAATGAACATGAAAAATTAAAAGAAGAATATCAAAAATTAAAAGAAATTAATTTAATTTTAAAAGTATGGAATAATGGAAGGAAAATATAAAATGAAAGAAAAAAATAAATATCAAGAAGCGTTAGATAATGCAGTAAGTGATATTGAATATTGTTATAATGATTCTTTTGAAGAGGTTCCTGAAAAACGCTTAAAAGAAGTCGAATTATTACAACAATTAGTAGATAAAGAAACGCCTAAAGAACCAATAGATAAAGGATTTAAAAATGACATTTTACAATATAAATGTCCAACTTGCAAAATTGGAAAAGTTGGCAGAATAATTGATAATGGTTGGAAAACAAAAGGAGAAGGTTTTACTAACTATTGTCCTAATTGTGGTCAAAAAATAAAATGGTGAAGGTGAACAAAACAATGGATTTTAAAGAATTACACAAAGATATTGAAAGATATTTAGAAGATAATCACTATCGTATTCATATGGGTTATTCAACTTATAGTGATTTTGATTTACTTTTTTTCCCAAATCAAGACTGTAAATTACTTGGAAAAACAAAAGAAGTAATAATTTGTTTAGCACAAACTTATAGAGATGTTATGTTAAAAGAAAAAATTATTTTGTTTTTTCTTAAAGATGATAAAATTTGTAGGTCAACATATTATAATAAAACTGAAAAGAATTTAGAAATAGTTAAAGATATTTTAGAAAATGGAATCAATGGTAGAAAATTTCCATTTGATTAATACAATAAAATGAAATGAGGAATAAAACAATGGATTTTAAAGAAGCATATCAAAAAATGTTAGAAGGAAAGAAAGTTAAAAGAAAAGGTTGGGAAGACTGGCAATATTATAAATTAATTGGAGATAATATGTATTATGCTAACAAACTAATAGCTTCAAATGTTAGTATTGAAAACGCTTTAGCTAACGATTGGGAAGTTGTAGAAGAAACTAAAAGCAAAGTTTGGAAACCTAAAAAAGGTGAAAATTATTTTTTTATCACTAGCAGTTTAGAAGTTAATAAATTTACAAATGAAGGAGATATGGTTGATGAAAGTATTATAGGCTGCGATAATTGTTTTAAAACTGAAGAAGAAGCTCAACATATGATAGAGAAGTTAAAAGTAATAAAAGAATTACAAAATTTTGCTTTAGAAAATAGAGATGAAGAAATTAGTTGGGATGAAGATAGTCGTTATAAATTTTATATTTACTTTGATTATAAGTGGAAAATGATAAGAATTACTTGGGCTACTGTAGCACATGGCTCTCCTTTTAATATATATTTTGCTTCAGAAAAAGCAATACATGATGCTATTGAATCTATTGGTGAAGACAGAATTAAAAAATATTACTTTGATGTTAAAGATTAAATTTATAATAAAAGGTAGAATTAAAAAATATTATTAGAGGTGAAAGAAAATGATAATTAAAAAGAAATTAAAAGATATTAGTTTGGAAGAATTAAAAGTGTGGAGTATAAAAAATTGCAAACAATTAACTTGTGAAAAGTGTGTTTTTTCAAAAGTTTATTGTGATGAATCTTTAAGGAATTGCTGGATAAATAACAAAGATATTTATTCTGATAAATTTTTAAATCAAGAAATAGAAATTGAGACTGATATTTTATCTGAAAAAGAAAAAGAGTATTTAAAATCAATAATTAGACCTTTTAAAGATAGGGTTGAATATATTGAGAAAAAAATAAATATGAATTGCATAGGTAGAAGTTTTTATTATATTACAATAACAACTAAAAGTGTTGTTAATGATAATATAATGGAAATAACAGCTCTTCCTTATTTTAACTTAGAAAGCAAAATGTATAATGGTATGGAACTCAACAAAGAATACACATTAAAAGAATTAAAATTATTATAGGAGGAAAATAAAAAAAATGAATAATTACATAATTAATTATACAATTAAAATGAAAGGTAGTATATGTATTAAAGCTCCAAGTGCAATTGATGCTAAATTAAATTTTATAGATTTATTGGATGAAAACAAAATAGAATTAGTTAATAATTCAAATTATCCGATTAAAATTGAAGATATTGAAATTGTTGAAGAAGATTAAAAAATAAAAATAAATTATCATATTATTTTACATACTTTTAAAAATGTGATATAATTAAATTGTAAAAATTAATAATAAATCATTTCTGAGAAAACGAAAAAATAAAATTAATATATTTATTCATTTGAATTCTTATAAATGATTTAGAGGAAAGGAAAATAATTATGAAAAAGAAAAAATTTATATTTTATAAATTAATAGGAGGAAAAAAAGTAGATTTATTAGAATTAATGTTAGATGCTTCAACATCTAAAGAAGTATTAAGAAAAAGTTTAAATTATCTAAATTTTGATGGAATTGATACAGTTTGTATTATAGGTGAATCTCATGCCATTTAATGCATATATCGGAAATTATATTATTTTAAAACATAAGATAATTAACAAAACTTTAATATTTAAAAATAGAGGAGAATTAGTTAAATATTTATCAGATAACTTAACTAATAAACCAAATTCTTTTGAAAAAGATATATTAAGTCTTCAAAAAGAAGAATTAGTATATAAATATTTAAAAAATTATTATATTAATATATGAGGAGAAGATATGAAAAAAATTTGCAAAAAATATAACTTAAATCCTGAAACGTATAATAAATTTATCTCTGTAATAATTAAAAATCTTAATTTTAAAGAAAGTGTTAATTTATTAAATCCGGAACTCCAAAAAGTTAAACCTTATTTAGACGCTGTGAAAGAGTTATTAGAAAAAGGAGATATCTCTAATGAATAATGATTTTAAACTTTTAATATTAGAATCATCTTCAAATCGTTCAAAAGTTTATTTATTAATAAGTAAATCAGAATACAATGTTGCTTCTCAATTTGTTAAACAAATGAAAAAAAGGTATAATATTTATCAAATTAAAGATGAAATTATTTCAAATTTTAATGCATATGATTTAGAATATAATTATATGAATCTTGATTAAAGGAGGTTCTAATGACACAAATTAAAAAAATAAATGATATTGCTGCATCAGTAGATTCTGCAGTAGTCATGGATAGACCTCTTTCTGATTGGAGACCGATTCTTTCAGAAGAATGCCAAGTTTACGTTTTTGGTGAAAATTATATCGCTAAAAGATTTGACCAAATTCATTATAAATTTTGTGAAAAATTAGAAGCAAAAGATATATTAATTGATAATTTATATGCATTGTTAAGATATAAATATTTCCCTAAATCAAGTGAAGCAATAGATGATAAAATTTCAAAAATAGTTCAAAATTTCACAGCAAATTTAAAAACAAGTTTAAAAAAAGTATCATTAGAGGATGATACATTATGTGAGCATATTAACTTTTTACCTGATTATTGTGTTGCTTTTAGAAATGGAGTATATGATTTTAAAAATGATAAATGGCTTTTAAAATATGATATTATTTATATTGAAAGTCTTAAAAATACAATTTATCAATATGACCCAAAATGGATAATAACTTGGTATATTAATTTAGATTTTGAACCTTTACCTGTTTCAATCATGGAAACCAGCTTAGAAGAATTTATCGACTTAGTTAAAGAAATGATAAAAGATAGTCATAATTACTGTTTTGAATTGATGTATAATATAGCGCATGATGTAGAAGATAAATTTTCATTAAAGCGATTTAATCACCTTTGTGAAATATTAGGTTACACTTTAAATATATCATTTTTACAACATTTTGTAATATTAGTTGGTTCTGGACAAAATGGTAAAAACTCATTATTAGATGGATGTTTCACACATAGAGTTGTTCCAACTCCAACATCAAATTCAATTGAATCTTTTGAAACAGATAGATTTATCACTGGTGCTTTAGAAAATCATGCTCATAATTTTTATTTAGAAACATCACAAAAAACGAAAGAATTTGATTCACAAGTATTAAAAAATATCACAGGTAGTATGTACCAAACAATTGAAGTTAAAGGTATACAAAAGTATTCTTCTCTTATAAATTGTAAACATATTTTTGCAGCAAATGACCAAGCAAAATTAAAATTTAGTGATACTACTCATGGATTTAGAAGAAGAATTAATGTATTTGAAATATTTTATAGGTGGGATTCTCAAAAAAGATATTTGAAAAAAGGTGATTATTATGATACATCTTTTAGTGATTCTTTAAAAGAAATTAAGGGAGATATATCGAATGTAATAATGTATGTTTATTTTGGAATGTATGGATTAAAAAGTTCAACAAAAGGTTGGGAACAAAATTTTAAATTTACTTCAAATGAATGGAATTTGACATATTCTGATATTGATGTTGATGTTAAAGAAAAAATTGAATCTACATCTATTCAACAAATTACAAATGAAATGTTTAAATCTAAAGAAGAATTTAAAGTTTTATTTTATGATTTGAAAAAAGTTAGATTATACGAATCTAAAACAGTTCACAAATTGGGCTATAAAACTTATGATGATTTATTAAAAATGTTAGATAACGTTGAAGAAGCATCATATTATTTTTCAGAAAATGATGTTTATATGAATTTAAGATTAGTTCAAAAGATTATTAATGATAAATCAACTTCTATTAATTTTACACAAAAAATTAAAAAAATATATAATTTAAACGGATTAAGTAATATATATAATAATCAACCATATGTTAAGGTTAGATTTATTAATAATAAAATGAGAATTATTAGTTAGGAGTTATTAAATGCCAAAAAAGAAAAAAGAAAATTTATATGATAATTTAATGACTGAAGAATTTAAACAAAAACAAATTGAATATTTAGACACTATTAAAAATAATCCTCAATATTCACTAATTGTTGACCCTGAAAATAAATACAATTTAACATTGCAACAAAAAGAATTTATTGGTTTATATTGCGAATTTAAAAATATTCAACTTGCTGCTATGATGAGTAATTTAGAGTTGGAAGAAGCTATGACATTATATTCAAGTTATCCGTGTCAACAAGAGATTAGGAGAATTAATTTAGCAATGTATCAAACACAATTTGCTAATAAGTTGATTTCACTAAATGAATTAGGAGGATATTTAACATCTTTATTATGTGATGCAGTACCTAGTGGAGATAAATTATCACCTTCTGATAAATTAAAAGTAGCACAATTAATTTTAGATTTAAACAAAACATTAAAAGAAACACCTAATGAAGTTAAAGATATTGTAGATATTCCGATTGATACTCAAATTAAAGATTTATCAATTAAATCAATTAAAGCTTTACTAGAAGCAAATAAAAATAAAGATAAAATAAAAGAAGAAAAAGAAAAAATTATAGAATCATTTGAAAATTTTGATAATTTTTCACAAGAAGAAATTAGTTTTTTAAACACATTATCAACTAAAGAATTATTAGATTTATTGAATTCAATGGAAAAGGAGACTAAATAATGAATCAAAACCAATCATTTAAAGCAATTCAAATTCCATATATGTTATATGAAGAATGGTGTAAAGAAAAAGAAAAAAATCCGTCTTTACCTAAAACAAAAGAAGAATTTTTTAGATTAATTTTAGATGGAAAATTAGTTAGAGAAGGAAATAAATTAATTAGAAAGAGAATTCGAGAAAATGAAAAAAGATAAAAATATTTGTAAAATTTATTTTGATGAAAAAAAATATAATATGGAATTAAATTTATCAGAAACATATAAATTAAGTTTATCTCGACAACTTTTAGATGATTCTTTAAAATTTATTAAAATTAGCAATTTAGTTATTAATAAGGATAAAATAGAGTATGTCGAATTCATTTAGACCATCTTGGGAAGAAACCTATTTTGAAATTGCTAAAGTTATAAGTAAAAGAAGTAAAGACCCTCATACAAAAGTTGGAGCTGTTTTAGTTAAGGATGGAAGAGTTTTAGGAGTTGGTTACAATGGTGAACCGAGAGAATTTACATATTCATTTAACTGGTTTACTGAAGAAAAATATAATTATGTTATTCATGCTGAGTTAAATGCAATTGCTAATGCCTGTTCTATAGGAGCAAATGTTACAGGAAGTGATATATACTTAACTTTATCACCATGTTCAAATTGTATAAAATTATTAATTCAACATCAAATTCGAAATGTTTATTTTTTAAAAAAATATAAGGATTTTGAGTTAACTGAAAAAATTGCAAATCATGCAAATATAAATTTAATTTACAAAGGAGAAAAATAAAATGGAAGAAAATAAATATGAATTAATTGAAAATAAAGAAGGATATGCTGTAATCTCTCAAAAGGTTGAACAAATTTTAGATGATTATAACACAACTAAAAAAGAATTTGAAAAAAGAGAAAAACTTTTTAGAGATTCTTTATTTAAGGCAATGCAAGAGAATAATATTATAAGTGCAAAAGTTGGAAAATATAATATTTCTCAAGTAATTGGAAAACCATCATATATATTGGATGAAGATAAATTTTTAACAGAAGTAGATATCGCAACATTAAATCTTTTTGCAAAAATTGAAGAAACTGAAGAATTTGATATTCAACGTTTTATAAAAGAATGTCCTGAGTTATATCAAAAATATCTAAATAAACAACAAAAAGTTGTTTATGATTTAGAAAAATTAAAGAAACTTCGTCCAGATTTATATGATAAATACACTATTGTTGTTCCTAGTACTAAACAACCATATCTAATGATTAAAGAAAGTTCTAAAAAATAATGGCTAAAAAAGATAAAATAAATTATATTTGTTTAGTAGGAATGATGAATGAAAATAATGAAATTTTATATCAAAAAGAATGTGAAGGAGAAAAAAAAGTAGTTATTGATTTTATAAATAAGTATAATCAAAAATATTCAGTTCTTTATTTTCATGAAAAAAATTTAAAATTTGTTGTTAAAATTAATGAATTAGATTGGATGACAGTTGAAGATTTAATAAATAAAAATTTAGCGATTAGAAGGTTAAAATAAAATGGAAAATAATCAAATTATATGGTCACATAGTAAATTATCAACTTTATTAAAATCACCGATGAATTATAATTTAAGTTATAATTATGGTGTTTTTCCAAAGTTCGAAAAAGAAGCTTTAGGATTAGGTTCAGCAGTTCATTGGGGTATTGAGTATAATACTTCTGATTTAGAAAAATATTATGAAGAAAATTCAAAATTTAAAAATAAAGCTAAAATAAAAGACGAACAAATAACCGCTGAATCAATGGTAGGTGGGTATCTAACTCATAAAAATAAATTATTTGATATTATTTTAGAAAATGATGAATTAATATCTGAAGTTCATGAATTAAAAATTTATGGTATTCTTCCTTCAAAAATTTTAAAAGAGGGAAATAAATTTGTTGGAATTATTGATTTACTACTATTAACAAACAAAGGATTTATCGTTGTTGATTATAAAACTTCATCTTCCATTCCAGATTGGTCAAATTATTTAGACCAACTTTATAGATATATTTTCTTATTAAATTCTGAATTTCCAGAAACTCCAGTTTATAAAATTGCAATAATTAATTTAAGAAAATGTAGAGTTAAAAGAAAACCAAATGAAAATGATGCTTCTTTTAGAAAAAGATTAGATATAATATATCAATTAAATGATGAACAACATATCGATGTTCATGTGTTTAAATCAAACGAACTTAATATTACTGATATGAATACATATATTAATAATTTATCAATCATGTGCGATGCCGGTTTATCAATTATTAATAATAATTGTTATTATACTAATTATGCTAGTTTAGATGATTATGGAGGTTCAGATTTAAAGGAATTATTACTAAAAGAAGATGGAGCATATACTTTGTATAATATTCGAGATAAATATTATAATGAATTGTCAAATACAATTGATGATTATAGGGACATGCAAGAATTAGATGTTGAAGTAATATTTAATAATTATAATTATATCGATAGATATTCAAAATTTAAAGAAATATATGATAAATTTTTAAAAGAATTTGAAATTAATGAAAATTTTGAAAAATTTGATGATTATTTTATATGTTATATTTCTGAAATGAATTATAATTATGATGAAAAATTAATTCGAAATTATTTAATAGTTTATAAATACTGTTTAAAGGAAAAAGAGAAAGAAAAAATAAAATAAATTATCATATTATTTTACAAACTTTTAAATTTATGATATAATGATTATGTAAAAATTAATAATGAAAGGAGGAAATTATATTGAGTAAAAACAATTTGAAATTATTAGAAAGAAATGATTTGGAAGTATTTATTAACAAATATGAATTTACCATTCATGACCAATATGTTATTGTTTCAGTAAAAACATTTAATCGGCCAACATTACACGATAAAAGCAAATCTTTTTCAATTTCATGTAATAACCGAAAATTAATTATTACACCTGAAGCAATTAATTTATGGGAAAATCATTTTAGAGATAAGAACTTAATTGAAGTTCAAAATGCATTAAATACAATAATTTTAATGTATCAATCTCCAAATCCACAAGATGTCGAAAAAATTTTAAATAAAGAAATTTAAGAAAGGAAAAATTAAAAAATTATGAAAAGAATTAAAATGATATTATATGGTGAACCTGGAGTTGGTAAATCCGTATTTGCAGTTAAATTTCCAAAACCATTCTTTATTTGTTCAGATAACAACTATGAATGGTTATTAGATTTTGGAGCTAAAGAAGAAGCTCATATAAAAGTTACATCATGGGCACAGGCTAAAAAAGTATTTAAAGAAGAGTATAACGACTATGAAACAATTGTCGTCGATTTAACTGAAGATTTATTTATGTGGTGTGAATTAGAATGGTGTAATAGAAATGGTGTAGAACATCCATCTGATTTAGGTTGGGGAAAAGGATATTCTGGTCCTCGAAATGAATTTTTCGTTGAAATTTCAAGATTATTAGCAAAAGATAAACATATCGTATTGTTAATGCATGGTGAAGTTATCACATTAAAGAATAAAAGAGGAGTTGAATATAATACATACCGACCAACTTCAAGAATTCCAGATAAACTTTTAGACCAATTAGAAGGAAGAGTTAGATATTGTTTAAGAGCATATATTGATTCAAAAGAAGTTGACGGCAAATTAGTTAAAACTCGTTATTTATCTTTAGTACCTAAAGAAGATGAGTATGGTATAATTAGAGGAGTAAATGAAAATGAAATTCCTCAAACAATTCCTCTAGATTTTAATGTTTTTTGGAATACAGTAATTGGTTCTGAAAAACCAATAGAATTGAGTAAAGAAGTTAAAGAAGAAATTAAAAAAGAAGCTGAAGAAGTTGAAGAAGTTAAAGAAAAACCCACTCGAATTAGAAGAAAAAAGGTAAATAATGAAGTTGGTGATGATGGTTTAACTGATGAACAACGAAATGAGTTTAAAGAACAAATGGAAAAAACTAATTCTGAAATTGAAAAAATAAGAGAAGAATTAAAATCTGAAACCATTGGTGAAAAAGAAATTAATGGAGAAGATGTAATTCAAGAAACAGTTGTTCAAGAAGAAAAACCATTATCTAAAGAAGAAAAATTAGCAGCATTAAAAGCTAAATTAAATAAAGTTAATCAAGAAGTTAAAGAAGAACCAAAACAAGAAATTAAAGAAGAAGTTAAAGCTGAAGTTAAAGAAGTTATTCAAGAAAATAAACCTTTAACAAGAGAAGAAAAGTTGGCTGCCTTAAAAGCTAAATTACAAAATATGAAACGTTAGGAGAAAATTAAATTATGAGTGATAAATTAACAAATGTATATGAAAGTGTAAATAGTATATTAGCAAAGGTAAATGTCAATAAGATTGACCCAAATTCATCTGATTTTGAAAGTTTACCTGAAGGATATTATTTATCAGAAGTTGTGAAAGCAGAATATGAAAACTTTCCAGACGGTTCAAAAGCTCCTCGAATTAAATTACAATTAAAAGTAGTTGATGATGGTTTAAGAGTTGTTATAAATGAAAATGGAGATAGTACTTTAGAGCCAATTTCAAAATCTAAAGGAAGAATGATTTTTAAATATTATAGATTAACAACTGTTGAAGAAGCTGAAAGATGCATAAAAGATTTATTAAAATTTGAAGGTGAAAATCCAGGAGAATCTTTACTTGAAAGAGACTATTTCACAAATGAAGATTTATTAGTAGAAGCATTAGAAATATTAGAAGGTTCTCAAATTTATGTTCAAAATACAATTACTAAGAAAAAAGATGGAGAAAGTTCTTCATGGATTAATTTACTTTCATGGGAAAGAGCTACAAAGTTAGGTTTAATTGACGAATAAAAATGAATGCATTAGATACAATTAATAATATCATAAATAATACTTATTTACCACTTGCAGATTTGAAGTATTGTTTAGTTAATAAAAATAAAATACCTTTTAAAATTAATGGTGAAAACGCAAAACCAAATAATATAAATGATTTTGTTGATATTGACACATTATTAAATTGTAATAATTTGGAAGATTATTCAGGAGTAGGAATTTCAATTCAGGCTTCAAATATTTCAGCAATAGACGTTGATAAATGTTTTAAAATTCCATTTGATATAAATTCAGCAGATGATAGAGCATTAGATATAATTCAACGGTTTTTTGATTATGCTTACATTGAATTTTCATTTTCAGGAAAAGGATTACGCGTTTTATTTAAACAAGAAATAATCGAAAATTATTCTAAAACATTTTATATTAAAAATGAATCAAATGGAATTGAATTTTATCAACCTTCTCAAAGTTATCGATATGTTACTATCACTGGAAGAGTAATTAATAATAAAGAAATAAATACAAATAAAGATTTTTCTCATATAATTTTAAAATTCTTAAATGATTATATGAAAAGACCAGAAAAAATTAAAAAAGAAATTATTGTTATAAAAGAAGATAATCGAAGTATTGAAGAAATAATGAAAAAAGTAAAATCAAAATTATTAATAGATTATATTTTTCAAGAAAAATGGTTTTCACATGCTCCTGGAAGTAATTCAAATGAAAGTGAAATTGATTATTTTATACTTTCATATTTGTTTGAAAATGTTGTTCAAGATAAAGAAAAATTAAGAATTGTTTTTGAAACTTCTCCTTATTTTAAAAGTAAAGATAAAAAACATTTAAACAAATGGATGTATAATGATTATCGATATTATAATTATATTTATGAAAGGTTAAAATAGATATGAAAAGTAAAACAATTACAACATTAGTTGTTGAAGGAACTGACGGTGTTGGAAAAACAACATTATATAAAAATTTATTAGATTATTATAACTATATGTATTGTGTATATGATAGAGGAGAATTATCAAATATTGTATATGCTGAAAAATACAATCGTCCATTTTGTTCAACACAAAGAGGTTTACCTATATTATATATTTTATTAATTTGTAATAAATCTGAATTAAAAAGAAGAATTATAGAAAGAGCTGAAAATGAAAAATGGTTAGCAAAAGATGTTAATAGTGAATTAAATAAGATAAATGACCAAGATAACTTTATTAAATATTATGATTCTTTTAAAAAGGATTATCATATAATTAAAATTGATTGCACAAATTTAAATGAAAAAGAATTATTAAAATTAGCAGTTAAAGAAATAAATAATTATGTTAATAATTTATCTATTGACGATAACTTAAGTTCGTGGAATGAATTATACAAATCAGGATGTGAAAAATTAGGATTAAAATTTAAGTGTATAAATAATCAACCTTATATTAATAATGTACCGATTATGGCAGAATGTAATTTACACAACGGTATGTATGAAATGTTTGATAATAAAACAATTCCTCATAATTTAATATATTGCCAAGCATATACTCAAAAAGAATTTATGTTTGATTGCGATTTTTCAATAGTTGATTTTTATGATAGGAAAGAAGATTTTTCATATATTATTAATTCAAAAATTTTTTCGAGACGCGAGTTGTTTGATTATTTTAAAAAATTTACTGAAAATAATATATCATGTATTACTGGAGATATTTTTATCGATAATCCATTAATTAAACGCTCTCCTCGAGTTTTTGGTGATGATTATATTAAAAAAATAGGAGAAGCAAAAGCAACTGTTTATGTTGCTAGAGAATTAGCATATTTAAAATATACAACAACTAGATTATATGAAAGTATTTTAGCAAAGCAAATAATATTTGTTGATAAATTATCTGACCCTGAATGTATTATTTTAAATTCAATTTATAAAAATTCAAAATATAAAAGTACTTTAATATCATTATTATATGTTGATGAAAATTCAATTTGTGATAATTATAAAATAATTCTTAATGATTATAATTTGGTTAATGAAATTATAATAAATCAATTTAATTATTATAACGAATTAAAAGCAAGTGTATTAACAAATAATTTATTTATTCAATTAGGAGATAAAAATGAAAGTAATTAAAGGAAATACAATAACAGATGTATATAAAGAATTAATAGATTATTTATTAAGTGAAAGTATTGAATGTAATAATGGAACAAAAGAAATTGAAAATGGTATTTTAGAAATATTAAATCCTTCATTAGAAAATATCAATTTTCCATATCGTCATATTTCGATAAAATATTCTGATGCTGAACTTGAATGGTATTGGAAAGCACATAATTCATGTGATGAAATAGGAAAATTTGCTAAAATGTGGTTAAATTTAACAGATGATGGAAAAACTAATAATTCTGCATATGGATATATTTTATTCAAAAAATATAACTTTAATCAATTAGAGCAAATTATAGAATTATTAAAAAAAGATATTGACAGTAGAAGAGCAGTATTAAATATTTCTGACCCAACAATTAATAGAATAACAACAAAAGATATGCAATGTACAATTGGACTTCAATTTTTAATTAGAAATAATAAATTAAATATGACAGTATATATGAGGAGTAATGATGTATATTTTGGACTTCCATATGATTATATCTTCTTTGAGAGTATTCATCAATATATTTTTATGAGATTAAAAGAATGTTATTCTGAATTAAAATTAGGTTCTTATACACATGTTGCAACATCATTACATATGTATAATAGAGATGTAGAAAAATTTAAAACTCAAAAATCAAATTTTATTTCAATAGATATGGATAAAATAAAAAAATATTATAAAGAAGGAGATTCTATAAAATGTTAAAATCTATAAGTTTTATTATACCTTGCGCAGGAAAAGGAAGTAGACTGTCAATTCCTTCAGCAAAAGAATTATTACCTGTTGATTATAACACAACACTAATTGATTGTGTATTTAATAATTTAAAAAATTATAAATATAAAGCTAATTTTATTTTTATTATTTCAAAAGAAAAAACTGACTTAATAAAATATTTAAGTAAATATTCAGATAATTATGATATTTATTTCGTATATCAAAAATCAAATAAAAAAGATTTATTAGGTGCAATAGAATCTGCTGAAAATTTATTTAGTGAAAAAAATATATTAATATTACCTGATATATTATTATTAGATGATAGTATCTATTTAAAAATAGATGATTACATTAAATTATTAGATAAAAATATTGATTTATCTATTTTAGATTATTGTGAGTTTAGTGATAGTAAAAAAGAAAAATTGGGAAATGTTAAATATGATGAGAATGAAAACATATTAGGAATTATAGATAAACCAACAAATCATACAATACTACAAAATGAGAATTCATTTTGCTGGGTATCTTTAGGATTTAGAAGTGATAAAGTGTTTGAATTTTATAATATTTTTAAACAAATCCAAATAAAAGATAAATATGTTGATTTAGAAAAAAATAAAATTAATGCAAAATCTATTCATATTCGTAATGCTATTGATTTAGGTGTATGGGATAATATAAGATTATTTCATTCACAATATGAATATTATATAAATCTAGAAAAAGTTTGTGGTCGAGATTATTTACATTTTAATAAAAAAGATATATAATTAATAAAAGGAGAAATGTTAAAATGAAAATTAAGTTATTAGATAAAGGAAAATTTCCTACAAAATCTCATAAAGAAGATATAGGTTTAGATTTATATTTACCTGAAAAGATAATATTAACACCTTTTGAGACAAAAACAATAGGTTTAAAAATGTGTGTTGCAATTCCAGAAGGATTTGCAGGAATGATTGTTCCTAGAAGTTCAATTGCTAAAAAAGGATTAATTATGCAAACTCAAATTATCGACCCTGGTTATCAAGGAGAGATTCATTTAATTGTTACGAATTGTTCAAATTCAATTCAAACATTTGATGAAAATGAAAGATTATGTTCACTTGTTGTTTATTCAATTTTAAATCCTTATCTTGAAGAGGTTAATGAATTCACAGAAATTTCAAGTAGAGGAAAAAATGGTTTAGGAAGTTCAGGAAAATATTAAAATGAATACTTTTAAAATTGTTATTTTTGATTTTGAAGTATTTAAGTATAATACTTTATTAGGAGCAATCGTAATTAATGATGGTGAAATTAACTTATTTCAATCATGGGATTTAGATGAAATTAAAAACTTTTACAAAGAACATATTAATGATATCTGGGTAGGTCATAATAATGAAAGATATGATAATTTTATATTACAATCTATTATTTGTAATATAAATCCATATATAACATCTAAAACAATAATTAATTCTGATGAATTCAAATATAAAAAATTAGGTATTCATTTATATTATTTTGATATTTTTTTAAATCATCCAGGTTCATTAAAAGCAATAGAATGTGGAAATGGTAAAAACATTTCTGAAACAAATGTAGAGTTTGATATTAATAGAGAATTAACGATTGAAGAGAAAGAATTAACAGAATCATATAACTTTGATGATTTAGAGCAAACATTTGAAAATTTTTTAGAAATTTTTGAAGAGTTAAAATTAAGATTGTTAATGATTCAAGAATTTAATTTAGATATGACAGTATTACACTGCTCTGAAACTCAATGTGCTGAAAAAGTATTGAAATCAACAAAAATTGAAGGTATTGAAAATTGTTATGTTGCTCCTAAAATTTATCCTGATATGCAAGTAAAAAATCAAGATGTATTAAATTTTTATTTAAAAGAAAAATTTAGGATGGAAAATCAATCATTTATATTTGATTTATGTGGAGTACCACACAAATTAGCAAAAGGTGGTTTACATGGTGCTGAAAAGTTTTGTCATGTTGATTGGGCTTATTATTTTGACGTTTCAGGATATTATAATTTAATAATGATTTTAAAAGGATTATTACCTAGAACAATTCCTGATGAAGGTAAAAAATTATATGAATATATGTATCATAAACAATTAGAGTTAAAAATAACAAATCCTATTATGAGACCTGTGTATAAAACAATTTTACTTGCAGTGTTTGGTTCAATGTTAAATAAATGGACTCAATTTTATGACCCTCAGCGCGGTACTTTAGTTACTATTTTAGGACAATTATACATTATTGATTTATTAGAGAAATTAGAAGGTAAAATAAGATTAATACAAACAAATACAGATGGTGTAATTGCGAAACCATTAAATGAAAAATATGAAAAAGAAATGATTGATATAATTAATGAATGGCAAAAAAGAACAGGATTTACATTAAAATTTGATAAAATATATGACATTCATCAAAGAGATGTTAACAACTATATGTACAGAGATGAAAAAGGAAAAATTAATGTTCATGGAGAATTAGTTAAATATTATGATTCATGGGAGAAAGTTCTTCAAAAAGATGTATTCAATACAAAAGAACCTCCGATAATTCATCATGGAGTAGTTGAATTTTATATGAATAAAAAGTTACCAGAGCAAACTGTTGAAGAAAATAAAAATAATTTAAGAATGTTTCAATATTGTTGTCGAAAAAACTCATTTGATTGGTTAGAATATGAAGAAATTAATTTAGAAAATGGTGAAATAAAAACTATAAAACTTCAACACGTTAATAGAGCGTTTGCAATGAAATCTGATAAATACTTAGGAATGATTTACAAACGAAAATATGTAGGTAAAACAACAAAAGCTAAAGCTCAAAATTTACCTGATTCTGTTTTTGTTTATAATCATGAAATACTTTCTAAAGAAACAGTTAATAAATTAGTTAACGAAATTGATTATGATTACTACGTTAAAAGAATATACGAAAGAATTAAAGAATTAATATATATTCCAATCATAAAGGATTTAAAGATATGAATAAAAGAATAGAAAATGAAATTAGAAAAATATATATCTCTGTTTTTAATAAAGTTTATAAAAATGTTAAAAAAGAAAAGATATTATATAGTAAAAATAAACAAGAGAGAATAGATGATATTATTTTAAGATTAGAAAATTCAAAAAAATATAAAGAGTTTGCTGAAAAATTTGCAAAAGAATTATCAAAAAGAGGTTTATCTCAACAAAGAGGTATATGGAGAAAATTTTATGCAGCTGCAAAACAAAAGAAACATATTGTATTACCTTCAACCTATAAAGAATTTGAATTATTACAATTTAAAAAAGCAGTGTTACATAATCTAAAAATGATTAAATCAATTCCAGATGAAGTAAAAGAAGTATATAAATATAAATATACTAAAACATTAATAAATTCAGTAGTTTTAGGTAAAGTTGGAAGAAAAACTTTTGAAAAAGAACTTTTAGAATCTGGAGCAAAGAGAGCAAAATTAATTGCTCGAACCGAAACAGCTAAATTACAAACTGCTATATTAGAAAATCGTTCATCGGATTTAGGTTCAATAGCGTATATTTGGAAATCGTCAAATGACAGACGAACTAGACAATCACATAAAGAAATGAACAATGTTGTTGTATTTTGGAGAAAAAATTTAGAAAAACCTTTATTAGATGGAATGTATGGTAATGCAGGAGAATTTCCAAATTGTAGATGCACACCACTACCAATTTTTGATGAAAGTGATTTAAGTAAAAATGTATATAAATTATATGATTATCGAAATCATACAATTGTAAGTGTAACAAAATTTGAATTATTACAATTCATGAATAATAAACAAATATTTTAAAATATAAAGCTTAAAAACAATAGTTTTTTAAACTTTAAAAAATTATTTATATAAATATATAGGAGGAATAATATGAGTGAAAAAACATATATAAATAAATTAGAAGAAATGATTGAGTCTAGAGAAGAAGCAATCGAAAATTTAAGAAATGTTATTAACGACCAATTAGCGGTAATAGAGGTTTTAAGTAAAGATGATGAAGGTAAAAAAAATAAAAGATTTACAAAATTAATAGATGAATTAAAAGAACAAACAAATGTTCTTGGAAAAAATATAGAGAAATTAACAACTAAAAACGTAAATACTACTAAATTAATTGAAATATTAAGAGATAATAAGGAATATGATAGAATTTGTACTTTAGTAATTGATGAACTTGAAATATTTAAAGAAGAAAATTAAATATGAATATTTTAGAAAAAACTTTATATCGAGAATTATATCGTAAAAGTTTTTATGAATTTGTAAAAGATTTTTGGAGCGAAGCAGACCCATCAAAATTAGTTGATGGTAAATTGATTCAATTATATTGCGAAATCTTTCAGTATCTTTGTAAACCTTGGATTGGTTATGAAGAAATAAATGTAGAATTACCTAAATTAAAAGAAGATGATATATTAATTGATATTCGAGGAAAGAAAAATAAAATAATTATAAATGTTCCTCCTCGTCATTCAAAATCAATGATATTTAATGTTTTAGGACCGACTTGGATTTGGTCATATTTCCCTATTAAAGCTGCATCAATTTCTCATACAGGCGGGTTAGCTAAAAAAATGAATATGAAACGACAATCTTTAATATCTTCAGAAAGATATAAAGAAATCTACCCCGATATTAAAATTATTACAGATTCTAACACATCACTAATTGATTCCAGAGGAGGGGAATTATATTCATTAAATAAAAATGCATTTACCGGTTATGGTGGAGATATAATTATTAATGATGACTTAACAAATGCAGAAACAGCGAGAAAAGATATGGAAGAAATGAATAATTCTTGGGAATATTATCGTAATACAATGCCTTCCCGAATTAATGATATAAATAAATGTATAATTTTAAATATTCAACAGAGGTTAGCTCCAAATGATGTTACAGGAAGAATTTTATCAGATTCTAAATTATCAAAAAATTATATTCATTTAGTATTACCTGCTAAATTTGATAGAGATACATATGTTGTTTGTCCTATTTCAGGAGATATATTAGTTTGGAAAAAAGGTGAATATTTATGGCCTGAAAGATTTGGAAATTATGAATCTTTAAGAGACGATGTTGGTGAAGTTATTTGGAAAACACAATATCTTCAAAACCCAACCGCAACCGATAAAACCGTATTTAAAGAAGATATGCTTGTTTTAAAGGATAAAAATGAAGTTCCTGGAATTGAATATGCAGATATGATTTATGCTTCTCACGATTTCCCAGTTAAGGATAAAGAAAAGTCAGATAATTTAGGAAGTGTTTTAGGTTATAAGATAGGAGCAACACTCTATATAATTGATTGCTTGGAAAAGAAAATGGGATTTACGGCCGGTGTAAATTACGTAAGACAATTAGATTCTCATTATCTAGGTTCAATTCAAATTATTGAAGATAAAGCAAATGGAAGTCCTATTATTGAACAACTTCAAGATGAAATTCCAGGAATTCAAGCATATAACCCTGGAACAAATTCAAAAGTCCAAAGAGCTGAATCAAGTTCATTATATATACAAAATGTTGTTTTTGTTAAAACTAAATTTAATAAATTTACTAATACATATGAACTTTCAGAGTCATTAAAAAATTTAATTCAAAGATTGTTAGATTTTCCTTTTGTTAAACATGATGATATCGTCGATGCATTTACTATGTTAGTATTATTTGTATTTATGGATAGAAGATACAGTGTTTATGGAAGGTCATTTAATGATTATAATATTTGTGATATTTCACAATTTAAAAATTTAGATTATTCAACTATTTTCTTTAACAGAGAAGGAGATATTTGGAAAGCATTAGAAATATCAGTTCTTTATGGAGTAACAACTAAATTAGTTGTAAAAAAAGAAATAAGATTTAAATCATCTGTTGAGGAAGGATTATTGAAATTAAAAGAATTTTCAAACGGTAAAAATATATTTATTGATTGTAGTGAGAGTAGTGCACTACGAGGAATGTATTCAAATGGATATACGATTGAAAGATATGAAATTGAAGATTTTGAACAATCTGTTGCTCAAGTAAATCTCGCATTTTCAAAAAAATTAATTTTAATTGATAAAAATTGTAAACTATGTGTGTCAGATATTGATACCTTTAAATTTTCAAAAACTAAAGATGAAACTGTTAAATATAAAACAACAAAAGATGGTTTTGTTTCTTGTTTGAGAACAGCGTTAAAATATTATGGAGGTATTGTTTAGTACCTTCTTTTATTTTTTTTTAAAATAAATTATCATATTATTTTACATACTTTTAAAACTGTGATATAATTAAATTGTAAAAATTAATAAAGGAGATTTTTAAAAATTATGAAAGAATTAATATTAAATGAAGAAGAAAGTCAAGTATTATTAGAACAAGGATATATTGAAATTGAACGTAACGGATTTCTATTAAGTTTAACAGAAAATTCAAATTTTAATAAAAATAAAAAAGAAAGTGTTTTTAATAGAAAATATTTAGTAAATATTGTTGATACTTTTGATAAAATTATTATTAATGAAGACAAATAAGGAGATTGAATATATGAAAATAATTGAATTAAATAAAGATGAAATTGGATTATTAAAACTTGGTTATTGTGTTGAAAAGAAAGTAAATGGTATTGTGTACAACGTTTATCTTGAAAATGGAAAATACAAAGCATATCGAAAATTAAAAGGACTCTATAATGGTACATCATATATGAATTATAGAGAATCTATAAACCCTACTAAGTTTAATTTTAAAGAGAAAGAACTTTAATTTTAAGGTTCTTTTTCTTAAAACCAGCATTGAATGGTTGCAACTCCATTATGTGAAAGGTTGAGCAAGAAAGAGAGTAAATTATGAAAAAATGTGTACTTTGCGGAAAAGAATTTAGTGGTTATGGAAATAATGCAGAACATCTTAAAAAAGGTGTATGCTGTGATGAATGTAATCAAAAAGTTATATTAGAGAGAATTCTTTTATTAATTAAATAAGGAGGAATAAAAAAAATATGAATTTTAGTGAAGCTTTATATAAAATGAAAGAAGGAAAAAAAGTAAAAAATGAATTTTTAAATAAACATGGATACTTATACATGTTTTTAGATAAAGAAAAAGGTATTATGATTAGAACTCTTAATGATGAATACGATGAAATTTATGAAAATTTATCTACAGAAGAACTTTTATCAGAAAATTGGGAAATATATGAAGAGTCTAAATGGAAACCGAAAGAAAAAGAATTATATTTTTATATTACTTCAAATGGAGACATAGAATTTAGTTATTATAAAAATAAAAGTATAAATGATAAACGTCGTATTTATGATATTGGTAATTATTTTAAAACGGATGAAAAAGCTGAACATATTGTGGAGAAGTTAAAAATAATAAGAGAGCTACAAGATTTTGCTTTAGAGAATAATGACAAAAACGTTGATTGGAGAGATAAATGCACAGGTAAATATTTTATAACTTATGATTTTTATGATGAAGAAATCTCAATCGCTAGTTATACTTTTAGAAATTTTTTACCATTTAATATTTTCTTTACTTCAAAAGAGATAGCTCAAAAAGCTATTACAAAAATAGGAAAAGAACGACTTGAAAGATATTACTTTGATATAAAAGAAAAAGAAGAAATAAAATAAATTATCATTTTAATTTACATACTTTTAAAAATGTGATATAATATATTTATAATAAATAAAGGAGAAAAAAGAATTATGATTTATTATATTGAAGTAAACAAAAATCCAAAAAAGAAAAGAACAGGAGATTGCTCAACTAGAGCATTATGTAATATATTAGATATTTCATATGCGGATGCATTAAAAGAACAATGTGAAGCAAGTTTAAAAACAGGTTATGATATTACATCAAGGCAAACTGTTGATTATATCATGAAAAATCATGGATGGATAAAACAAAAACAACCTAAAACCATTTACAATGCAAAAGTAAAAATTTCAAATTTAGATGAAGCAATTGATTCAAAATATATAGATGAGGATGGTAAAGGTATATTAATTTCAACTAGAAAACATTGGACAGTTGTTAGGGATTATACAGTTGAAGATACATGGGATTGTAGAGATTACTGCTGTGGAATTTATTATACTAAAGAAAATTAAAAACACTCTCAGAGAAAACGAAATTTAAAAAGTAATATATTTATTCATTCGTTTTCTTATAGAAAGGAGAATTAAATGAGTATATATGAAAAGTTATTTAATTGGCAACAAAAAATAGTAAATAAATATAAAGATAGAACTGATTTTGGAATTTGGTTGGATATGGGTTTAGGTAAAACTCCCATATCCTTATCCTTTGCAGAAATTAATAATTGTTCAAAAATATTAGTAATTACAATAAATTCAAAAATTGAAGATAGTTCAATTTCAGGTTCATTCGCAAATTGGTTATTAAACTCAAATATTAAATATAATTTACATTATAAGAGTGATAAAGAATTTAATTTTAAAACCGATGAGAATGATTTCTTTATTGTCAATTACGAATACTTATTTAAAAGAAAAAAAACAAATGAGAGAAATTCAATTGAATTAAGAAAAGAAATAACAGACTTTATTAATTCTTGTAAAGGTCATAATTTAGCTATTATAATTGATGAGTCTCATAAAATAAAAGACCAAAATTCAACACAAACAAAATGTATAAATAAAATTAAAAAGTTAGCTTTACTTAAAGCGTCAAATGTTTATTCTTATTTATTAACAGGAACTCCATTTACACAAGGTTATATTGATTTATATTCTCAATTAAAGTTTTTAGGTTATGAATCATCTAAACAGGATTTTAAAGATGCGTTCTGTATAGTCGGAAACATTAAAGGTCTTCTTGGATGGCAACAACCAATCGTGGGTTATAAAAATATTGATGGATTATACAGAATTATTCATCGATATGCTATCACAATTCAAACTGATGAGGTTGAAGATTTACCAGACCAAGTTCATATTTCAATTAAACAAAAAGAATCTGAGTTATTTAACTTATTTATACATGAAAAAATTAAAGGTAATGAAATAAAGAAAGAACTTGAAAAAAGAAAAGTATTATCTGATTTAAACAGATACAATACGGATATTTTAATGAATAATCCTTTTTATCGGAACATTGATTATCCTGAACAAAAGTACGTAGCTGATACACCTGGAAATTTTTGGTTAAGAGCTCGTCAGTTATCGATTGGATTTCAAGGAAATTCAAAAGATTATTGTTGGTATGATAAAACCAGATTGGAAGAATTAGAATTCTTTTTAGAAAATAATCCAGATAATTATATATTATTTTATAATTATACCCCTGAATTGTATGAGATATTTGATATTTGTGAAAAATTAAAATATAATATCGATATATTTTCAGGAGAAATAAAATCTTTATATTTTTATGAAAAATATCAATCTCAATCGCCTGAAGAAAAATTTACAAATAAAAAAAATATAATATTAGCAAACTTTGCAAGTGGTTCAACAGGTAAAAATTGGCAAGAATATAATAAATGTATTATATTTTCAATACCAGTTTATAAAGATTATTCTCAAGGAATTAAGAGAATTCATCGACTCGGGCAAAAAGAAACGGTAATTTATTATCATTTTTATCAATCTAATTTTTTAGATTATGGGATGAAAAAAGCATTAGATGAAAAAATAGATTATAATATAAATATGTTTCAAAGTGATTTAAAGAATAACGATAATTTATTAAATAAGACTTAAAAATGTCATTTTCTGAACTTTTAAATAAAAGTAATATAAATTATAATAGTATTTTTAAAAGTTTAAAAATGATATGATTTTGAGTCTTAAATTAAAAAGGAGAATTTTTATGAAAAAAGTATTAAAAGAAATTTTATTTTGGACATGGTGTTTACCTCAAACCTTATTAGGATTTATTTTAAAAATTTTATTTAAAGGAAAAAGAAATTACGAGCCAGCAATAGTGTTTGATAAATTTGATAATATTACCTATTATGATTGCAATTTAAGCTCTGGTTCGATATCATTAGGTAAATATTTATTAATATGTAAAGGTCATTCTTCAAATACTCAAATAATTAAACATGAATATGGTCATCAAAAACAATCATTTATTTTAGGTCCTTTATATTTATTAATTATCGGACTTCCATCCTTATTATGGGCAAATATATTTTGGAATCCTAAAAAACACAATTATTATTGGTTTTATACTGAATCATGGGCAAATAAATTAGGAAATGTAAAAGAATATGAGTAAGTTAACTCCTGAAAAAAAAATCCAAAATAAAGTCATAGCTTATATTAAAGAATTACAAAGTAAAGGAATCAACATTGATTATGAACGGCGACAAGCAGGTGGATTTAATTATCAAAAAGGCAAACCAGATTTATTTGTTGTTTTGGAAGGAATTCATATTGAAATAGAAGTTAAAAAGCCAGGAGGTAAAACAACTCCTCTTCAAGATAAATTTGCTGAGAAATGTAAAAGAATGAACTGTTTATATTATTTAATAGACGATGTTGAATATTTTAAAAATTTAATATTAAATTTAATTAACTTATATTCAACATCATCATTGTAAGAAAACGAAATTTAAAAAGTAATATATTTATTCATTCGTTTTCTTATAGAATAAATAAAAAGAAGTATTTTTATATAAAAATACTTCTTTTTTAAAGGGAAAATGGAAAAATTATGAAAAACATTTAATGCTAATCACTAAATGTGATTTGCCCACAAGTTAAACTCCAAGTTTGATTTCCTGATTCTTGACCGAATTCTTGTCTTGGAATTTTGATAAAATAACAATCTACACAGTTCGCGATTTCATTACCTTGATTATCAACTAATGATAAGTTAACTCCATCATAATCTGTGCCTGATTGATAATATATATTTACTATTTTCTTAAACTTAGCTACTCTATCTGAAAGTTGATTTAATGATATTTCTGCTTTTCCGACTCTACTTAAATTCTTATCATGAACCCATGAGCCAGTCGCATCACCTTTAGTACTAAACATATCATTATCTAATTCAACAGCGAATGTATCTAAATATGAACCTTCTCCACCAACAACTAAACTTTCACTTCCTGTTAAACCTAAAATTGTTGCTAATTCAGATGGAAGAGTGATTGCTAATGTATAATTAGCTAAACTATATCTTGCCATAATTTACCTCCTTTAAATTACTTCACCGTTAATAACTACTTTACGTATGCCATAACTATCTGCTAAAATTACATAAATATAAGGAGCTTTATGTTCTTGTTTATCTTCATCTGTTAATGATGATAAAGGTAATATTGTAATTTTAAATCCTTGTGTTAATGCAGTACCTTGAGTTATTAAAGTATATGTTTTATTATTATAACTTAAAGTTAAATCTGGGTTTGTCCAATATTTCTCAGTTGTTAAATAACCACATGTGATGTATCTATTTAATTCTTGAGAGATTGAACTATATAAAGCAGTTATTGCTGAATTTCCTTTTATTTTTTGACTTAATGTATTGAATACACGTTGTGATAAAGTTTGATGTAATACAATTAATGAAAATTTATTTACTAAATCTTCACCAGATGTTAGATTACCACCAACATTTCTAACACTATTTGCAATTTCAATTGTTATGTTTGCATTATTACTTAATACATCTTTTACTATTGCGTTTAAATTATCTGGATAACCAGTAACATCTAATGATTCTTTTGTATATGCATAATCTTGAACTGTATTAATTCCATAGAAATCAATTCTACTTAAATATGCACCAATTGTCATTTCACATCCAGTTTGTTTTGTTAAATCCCCAACTTTTAATGCAAAATTATCAACGGATGGGTTAGCATATTTTGCTGTATTTCCTGTGAATTCAGTATATCCGATTGCGCCTAAAAATAATTTTTGAGCAACACCATAACTAGTTGTTTGAGCATTATATTTTTGAGCTAACACTAATGCAACTTCAGCAGAAGCTCCAACTTTTGCAGTATCACATAATCCAATTACTATTTCTTCTTCAGCTAAATTATTAACCAAAGGTAAAATAACTGTGTCAGTTATAGTTGCTGAATAAATTACTTTTAATTTAACCCCACCAGCTTCGAAGTAAACTTTAGCATATTTATATCCAACACTTGAATCTAAATTAGATGCTCCAACTTTTGCTTCAACTTCTGATAATGAAGAAAACACAGCAGAACCGCTTGCGATTAACTTACTATCATTTGTAAACAACACTGTTGTTTCTCTTGTGCTAGTAATAGAAGCAACCGTTTTCGATTTTATGTTAATATCAACGAAATTCCTAATATCTACTAACGACATTTTAATTTCCTCCTATTTTAAATTTCTTTAAATTCAATATTATTAATTGTATCCATTTCGTAATCTTCTTCGACTTGTGATACAATTTGTCTACATGATATATTCAATGTTAAATCAGTTCTAATCCATAAAGTATTATTTATAAATTCTGTCATACTCTCTGGATTTGAAATTGAACATATATGTATTCCTTTAAAATCTAAATCATTCCTAACCTTAGAAGTTAATAATCTAGATTTTATGTTACTTGCTACATTATTTGAATTATTACCATATATTAATACTTTAACATAAAATGATAAATAATTCGTTATACTTCCATCATTTTCAGTCATTGAAACATTATCTGTACTTGAAGGATTAAATACTTTTTCAAAAATTATAAATAAATCTGAAACATCATAACTTTCATATATTTTTCCTTCTATTAATTTCGATAAATCCTGACCTCGAATAGAGATAGCATTTAACACCCTATTAGACGGAAGCTCTCCTTGAATCTCTAATATTTTTTTTATTTGCTTATCTATATCTAAAAAATTATTAATTGGATTAATCATACTAATATTTCTCCATTTAAATATTTAAGATATTCTTCTAAATCTTTATATTCTGTTAATTGAACCATTGTTAATGAACATTGTCGTACACCATATTCATCAAAATCTTCAACATCATTTACTCTTAAAAGTCGATTTTTATATAAGATGAAATCTCCAATTTTTATTCGAAATAATGATTTACAATAGAAATTATAAGTCATTTCTTCTCTATTTCCTTCCTTACTTTGATTTAATCTAACTCCTTGAGATTGTAAAGAACCTCGAATAACTTTATTAGTATATTCAAAAGTAAGTCTTCCATAGTCATCAATATTTCTATCAGATTGAACTATCCAATCATAATTAAAAGCAAATTGTTCAATAGCATCATAGAAGAAAGTAGGGTCAACAACATGGTTTTGATAAATTCTACTCATTTACTTTCTCCTAAAATTTATTATTTTGTTTCACAATAGGTCCTGAAGTAACAACCATAATTGAAGGAACAGCTTTAGTTTTAAGTAATGCCATTAAAGCAGCACCATAACTTGTTTGATTCCAAAATAATGCTTCATCTTCGCTTAGTACAGTTTTATCAATATCATAAGATTTACTAAATCCACCAACACTAGCTGATGATAAAACTCCTCTTATACTTCCTCCTCCAGCAATTCCTTGTAAACTATCACCAGAAGGAGCTTGTTCTTGATTAGCTATTAATGTTAAATAATGAGCTAATGCATAACTCATTGCTAACTCCCAATCAGTTCCATATATTGATTTGAAGATTTTATTATTGACTAGAATATACAATTTGTTAAAATATTTTTGACCTTCTTCGGTTTCCATAAATGCTTTATATTGAGGCATCCAAAAAACAAAATCATCTACTGTAAATGAAGGATTTTTTCTATCCAAAGTAATTCCGATTATTGCCATTTTTATTACCTCCTTATTTTAAAAATTATTTTTTTTCTTTTAACCTAGTGAGTTGAAAAATTTTATCTTCATCCCATTTACAAACTGCTACACCAAAAGAACCATATAATTCTGTTTCAAAACCTTCTCTTCTCATAAGTCTTGTTACTGCACCTTTTGCTCCTGCTGATGTACAATTAATTTCTATTAAAGGTGTGTAAAAACATATTGTTTTACCAGTATTCCAAGTACCTTCCCGTATGCTCTCAAGTTTCCAGGTCATTTTAACATATGATATTTCATTTACATTATTATCATACATTTTATGAGAAGATAAAATCTTATCAACTTCATTGAATATTTTATTTCTGTCAAAAAGTGTTATTTCTTCAACAACTCTATCTTTAATTTTTTTAATAGTATATCTTTTCATAAAATTTTAAGTTCCTTTAAATAAAAATAGCTGATTAGACCGAGTAAATTCTCAATCTAATCAGTCTAGAAAATTAATTTGTATTATTTTTGGAAGTCCCAATATGTTACAACTCCAAATTCAGTTGATTTAGTGTTGTATGGCAATTGAACTTCTGATACTTGACCAACGAATGCTGATGTATATGACATCTTATCAATGTTTGGCAATGTAATATAATGTTGCATTGGATATGGCATATCAATTCTTACAAATGATTTATCTTTCTTATAAGCAACGATTCTACCATGACCACCTGTACCTAAAGTATCTAAAGCAGGTCTAGATTTGAATGTAACTTTGATGTTTCCATCACTTTCATCTGCTGCTAAGTTATGTTCTTGTAAGAACTTTCTTAGTGTTGAAGTATATAATGCAGAGAATCTTGAAGTTAAATCGCTACCAACAAATGATGGAAGTAAGAATGTATCAGGTAATACCGCAATATTCATATTTGATTGAACTAAATATGTTTCAAATACACCATTGAAGAATGATACAACTGCTTCGTCTGTCATTCCTTCAAAACCAGAATTATCTGCAGTTGATGTACTATTATCAATTGTTGTTGCCATTACGTTAGGGCAATTAAATAAACCAGAACTTCCTTGAACACCAGTATAACTAACTTTTTGAACAAATAAATCCCAACCAGCAACGATTGCGTTTTGGTAAATATCTTGAATTGATTTTTGAAGAGTGATTTTCTTCATTTTTTCTAATTCAATAAATCTTAAATCGTATGCAACTTCAAATGTATAAACATTAACTCGTTTTTGATTTAAACCAGCATTAACACGTGGAATATAGTTAGCATTGTTTCCAACAACGTTTCTAAATTCATTCATAATACCAGCCCAATCAACTGTGTAATATGTTACATAATCAACGAATCCACCACCAACATCTACTGGGATATCTTCTTGATAAGTAACGAAGTATAATGGTTCATATAATTGTGTATGTAATTTTGATAAAGCTGTTGTTAAGAATGCAAAGTTAGCATCATGAACTTTAGTATCATTGATATATGCTTTAGCAACTCTTGGGCCATAAGTATCTTTTACTGAATATGTATGTCCTCTTTTACTTGCAGCAATTGAATCAGTAAAGAAATTTTTTTCAATTGTTGTAGGACTAAATAAATTTTGATTCATACTTTACTTCCTCCTTATTATTTAACAAGAATTTCAGCTAAAATTGTATCTCCGTGTTTTTCATAAACACCTGTGTAAACAACATTTGGTAATTCAACAACAGTTGCTGATGTTTTATCAGAAGTAGTTAATGTACCATTTGTTAAATCTACATAAACTTTAGCGTTTGCTTTAATATTTGCAAGAGTAGCATCTGATTTTACTTCAATTGCCATAAAACCATTAACAAGTAAGTTAAATGCTTCACTTGGATATGTATATACTTTTTCTGAATTCCATTCTTGTAATTTAACATTTGTTGCAAGAACAAAACCAGCAATCTTATCAACTGTAACTTGAGCTGTAATAGCTTCATAATAACCAGGATTAGCATCACTGTATTTAACTAATTGACCAAATTCAATAGGTGTATTCCCTGCTAGTGTAGCACCTGCTACATTGTATTTGTCTGAAACAGTAGGATAACCTTTTTTCAACATTGGAATTCCACTTTTACCAATAATTAACATATTATTTACCTCCATATCTCTTAGACCATGCAGAAGAAATTTCATCTTCTTCTAAAGAGTCTTCAATAATTTTTGTTTTTTGAATTGAACCGTAAGATTTTTTAGAATCTTTTCCTTTTTTCTTTTCAACTTTTTCATCAGTATCAACAATTTCTTCTTCAACTTCTTCTTCGTCTTCATCTTCATCCATATCTTCACCATCGATTTCTTCATCAATTTCTTCTGAAGTTTCTTCTGGTTTATTAAGTAAAGCTAAAAGAGAAGGAGCTGCTTTTGCTAATTCTTTTAAACTAGCAATTTCTTCAGAAGTTAAAACCGCAACTTCATCGTCTTCAGCCTTAGCTTTAGTCTCTTCTACGATTTCATCTTCATCTTCTAATTCAGTGATTTCATAAGTTTCATCACCATCATTAATTCTGAATTTCTTCATAAGATTTTTTCTCCTTTTTTTAATATTTTTTCTTTTACAAGTATATTATATAATCAAACTTAAAAATTATATAATCATTATTTTAATTTTTTATACACAATTTACAAGTTATACTTCTTGCCAATTGACCTGTATCAAATAAAGGGTGATTTCCTTTTTTTCGTTTTGCTACTCGAGGTGAGTTAGGGGCTAAGGTTCCATCATTATCATATATTATTTCTCTAGCGTGATTTTCCATTCGGATACACATTCTACTTAATTCTCTTTCTATTTCAACCTTACCCCAATTTTTTTCAAATACTCCCTCTATAATACTATCCAACACTCTCTTTATCAAATGTTGTTCTGTCCACATGATTGTTAAATCTAATACTGGACGAGCAGGTATATTTTTAATAGGAGAACCATTTTCATGAATTTGCATTAATTCTGCATTCGTTATTCCATAAGAAACAGTTTCTTTTCGTCCAGTATCTTCAGATATTACTCCAATTTCAATTGAATACTTTGAAAGAGACTCTATTAATTCACTTTCTTTTTCAAACATAACTATTTTTTAGCAATAATATTATAATTTTCAATAATCTTGTTAACTAATTTACATATTAATTTATAAAGCATCTCATAAGGTATTCCTAATTCAGCACATTTAATTCTTACTGCCTCTAAAACTAATTCTAATTTTTCTTGTCCATGACCTTCTGGAAATTTAGTTTCAGCCTCTTGAATTGCTTTTTTAATTGTATCTGTTAGTTTTTCAATCCATTTATTTTTAATTGCTTTACAAATATAATAAATAGCTAAACCTAAAATAATTAATGCTAATGCAACAATTTGAATTATTTCTAATTTATTCATCTTTTATTCCTCCTTTTTAAGTAAAAATATAAATAAACGATAATAATTTTATTTTTCTTTCATCTATAAACTCTGATTTTATTTTAATCATACTTACTCATTCGGGTTGGCTTCGATATAATTAGCAAAATTTACCCAATTTGCAGCTGTTTTATAGGCTTCTACACTTGCACTTGGAACGTAAATTTTATTTAACATAATATTATCAAATGTAGTCCTTGCAATTGTTGGTGGTGTAGTTGATTTAAATGTAATTGTCGCTTTATTTGTACTTGAACCAATTTGCAAAGCATATTCTTTAATGTTTGCAACACTTGCTGGTATAGTTAAATTTATTAAACTAGTACAACCAAGAAAAGCATAAGGACCAATTAAAGTAATGTTATTTGGTAATTCAATATTTGTTAAGGCTTCACACCCGTTGAAAATATTTTGTGCTTTTAATATATCACCACAATTAATAAAATTAACAGTTTTTAAGTTTTTGCAATTATAAAAAACACCTTCATCAATTTTACTAACATTACTTAGAGTTAAAGATTCAAACCCCGTATTATTAAATGAGAATTCTCCATAAACAATGGAAGTATCATATCCGTTTATACAAACAAGTTCTTTTAACCTAGCTAAATTCGTAAAACAGCGGCTACGAAAACCAGTTATAGGCTTAGTTGAATTAAGAACAATTTTTTCTAATTTACCTAAATATGGGGCCGGATAGTTTTCATTTAATTCATTTGAAGTAATTCCAAGTATTCCTTTTATTACATTATTACCAACTAAATCATCAAACATGTCTTTTATAGTTGCTGTGTGAGGATAGCCGTCACTATCATAATTACTAAATATAACACCTTTTGCAGGTTCGGGGGTTTGAGAAACGTTTGTTGTTATGCTAACTTTACTTAAAACTTTTCCTGTATCAGGCGTAACGGTAGTTGTTCCGTTTTCAGTTATTTCGATAGTTTTTTCTTGCTGTGGAATACTAGGAATATTTGTTGTAACCACTACCTCCTTCAATACTTTGCCATTATCCGGACGTATTGTCGTAACCTTATTTTCAGTTATATCTAAACTCTTGCTTTGTTCTTCTTTACCTGGAACGTTTACACTTGCTTTTGCATAATTTAAAACATCATACTCTCCATTTTGAACGATTGATAAAGTATCTGTAGGCAAATCAGCCTTTATAACAACTGAGTTAGTTTTTCCATACATGTTAATCTAAACCCCCTTCTTTAAATATTATTAAACTTAATACAGTAGGGGGATTATTAATCTTACCCCATAAATAAACCACTCCTGATGCACATTCTGTAATAGGAGCATAATTTCCACTAGTTGCATCATCTACAGATAATACAACATCTGCTCTGCACTTTTGTGTAACTCCTTCAATAGTATAAGTGTACTTATAAGGATAAGAAGAATATGTTGTATCAGTAGCAATGGTTGGAGATGTAGTAAAACCAGATGTAATATCAAAGGTATTATAAGGATATGTAATAGGTACACCTGATATTTGTGTTAACTTTTTTAAATTAATTACAAAATAACCGTTAAAATAATGAAGAAGAAGATTTAGAGTAACTGCTTGACTATATATCAAACCTTCCTTATTACTTTCATTTATAAAAACAAAACCAGAAGAGAAAGAAAGATTTAAGGAAACGGTTCCATATTTAATAATTAAATTAGCTTCATAATTTTTTAATTTATTAAATTCTTCCTCAGTTAAAGGAGTTTTAAATATCAAATCTCCTCCTGTATTTTTAAAATTACTAATACTTTCTTCAGTAACTTCTTTCACTATAGTTTCTTTACTATCACCAGAACCTCCATCTCCTTGTATAAATTCTTTTCCTGTGTAGAAATAGAAATTAAATACTTTTTGTGAGTAATCTGAATCCATAACAGCATTTATAGGTTCGTTTTGTAAATCTGGTAAAGATTCGTTTGAATATTTTGGATTTATGTTACATTGCTTTAAAAAGTCTCTACTGCGTTGAGCTAGATCGGCTTCTCCTTCAACTACTACTTTATAATCATTACTTAATATATATTTTCCCAATTCCTCAACTGAGTCAAACTCTTTATATAATTCAAAAATTGTTGTTTCCGCGTCACCTTCAATTTGTTTAAACGATATATCAATTATGTATTTATTATTTTCAGCCAAAATTTTAAATTTTTGAGTTAAATTACCTTCATTATTAATAACATCTACTGAGCCAAAAAATCCAGTTAAAATAGAATACATAACATAAATTGTTGCTTCATCTTCACTTATACTTGATGGAACATCATCTTTAATTAAATTATATATTTGATTAACTCTTTCTTCTACATCTGAGAAATTTGTTAAATGTTCGAATTCATTTCCATAAACAAAAGTTTTATTAATATTTAATAAAGTACTATTTTTTGTATCTAAAACTTTATAAATACTATTAGTTCTTAAAGGAATATCTGAAGATAGGTAATAAATAAAATATGAACCTCCATCTCCTTTAATTCCGAAATCTTCAAAATTTAATTCGATATCCTTAGTTCCAATTTGAGATTTATCATCTCCAATATATACAACCTTAAATATTTCAACCCCAGTATCTGTCATATCCACCCATGATTTTGAGCTTGATATCCAACTATATATTTTTTTAGTTTCTATAACAAACCAGAAATCATGAATTTCTCCTTCTTCAGGAGCTTTGGGCAAATCACTATACATTCGAACAACATGTGTTGGATAGTCTAATGTATCTTTTGTTAATTTAGAAATATCCATAGGATTTGTAAATTTTCTTTCAGGAAATTCCACTTGCATACTGCTGTACATAGCTTGCATATAATCATTCATCACTCCTGAAAAATAAACGTTTACTTTATATTCAATTTTAGGTAATTTTTTTAATTCTTGTGCATAGTAGTAATCTTGCAAAGGACCATTCATTCTTTGATAAGTTTTAATAAATCTATTCGTCATCTTCTACCCTCTCCTTTACTTTTATATTTTTAAAAAATCTATTTATCATATTTAATTCCTTCTTTCATACAAATAAATATAATAGAATATATAATATAATAATTTCAGAAATTAAAGGTAATATATTAATTTTTCTATCATCAATAAATTCTGAAATTATGTTAATAAAATTAGTTATAATATCTACCGATATTAATATTGTTATTAAGATAATAACCATAAATTAATTTACAAACCGATGATGTTTTTCTAAATCGTCTAATCTTTTTTCAACTTTATCTAATCTAGCATCAGTTCGATTTAAATGTTCAGTAATTTTAGCAATGTTCTCTCCAGCTTTATTTTGAATTTTTTCAATGACATCTAATCTTGTACCAATTCTATCTATCCCATCTCTGGTATATTTCAAATCAATTTTAATCGTTGCTAAGTCTACTGCATTTGTTAATTTTTCTTGTGAATTAGATTTTGATTCATCCTTGATATCTTTCTTTTGATTTCTACTAAATGCTAAATAGGCAAATGAAATTGAACTAATTGTACCAACTAATGAAATAAAAGATAGTATAATTTCTAATACATTCATTTTAGATTCCTCCTAGTTTTTAATATAATTTACCTTAAAACCAATCATAGAAAATAGAATCTACAAATGTTTTGTTTGTTATATTTATTGTCTTATAGGCATTAGCCCATGACTTATTTAAATAAGAATATGCAGGAATTTCTTCAGAGTCGTTTACATAATATACATAAGTTGAGGTTATTTTAATTTTTGTAAAATTAACATTATTTGATGTGAAAGGTAGGTTAACTGTTAAAGAATCATTAAGAGAGGTTAAATTAGGATTTCCTGCATATTTTCCAGTAGCAATATACTATTATTATTATATTTTTATTATTAATTGTAAACGACATAATTTAACCTCTAATTAATGATGTTTAAAGTTTTTGTTCTTTCATCATATTCTAAATTTAGTACTGAACAAATATTTAACTTCTGTATGATATTACCTTTAATCAGCATTAATAGTAATTAAACTTAATCCTGGTGCCATATTTTCAACATCTATTTCGCAAGGAACACCGCCGATTTCACCTGATTTTTTAAAATCTCCTTGAGCAACTGTCATATAAAGTTTATAGGTTGAACCATTTTTAGCTTTTGCTAACACACCATTAGTTGGACCTAAATCTAAATCACTTGATACTTCTCCTGGAAGTTCAATATATAAAAATGATAAGTTAATAACTTTTTGTGTGGCGAAACGTGTTAAATGGTTAATATCTGCAAACATAATACCAAAACTTAAAGAATCTGTTGCTTTATCATAATCAATTTTTATATCTTTAGGATTTACTTCTTTCATTTTATATTTAACTTCTAATTTATTAGTTAAAGAAAATTTTTCAATCTCTGCTTGATAAAATTTGCATCGATTACTTTGGTGTAGTGATTCAAATGCTTCTTTAATCTCTGAACAAATAAGTTGTGCTTCAGCATCGAAATTATTAGTATTTACAAAATCATTCATTCCGAAATTATTTAAATAGGCTGGAAATGGTATTACATTTGAATATTGTCCAGCACTTCTTTTGTTATTTTCTAAAAAAGATTTAGTAACTAATCTATTTATACTCATTTTAATTAATCTCCTTTTTTTATTATAATATAGCTTTAAATTGCTTTGTACTTCCGCTTAGAATAATA
>ERZ779643.216-NODE-216-length-55029-cov-9.024775_pt1 | contig 55029 bp, 44 predicted proteins | sample MGYA00511564_ERZ779643 | MGnify/ENA primary metagenome ERZ779643 (study PRJEB29588, sample SAMEA2147114) | human gut metagenome | biome: human gut; feature: human-associated habitat; material: faeces | place: Denmark | collected 2008/2010 ...
TTAAACCACATGTTCCTCCGCTTGTGCGGGCCCCCGTCAATTCCTTTGAGTTTCACCGTTGCCGGCGTACTCCCCAGGTGGGATGCTTAATGCTTTCGCTTGGCCGCTGACCTATTCAGACCAACAGCGGGCATCCATCGTTTACCGTGCGGACTACCAGGGTATCTAATCCTGTTCGATACCCGCACTTTCGAGCTTCAGCGTCAGTTGCGCTCCAGTGAGCTGCCTTCGCAATCGGAGTTCTTCGTGATATCTAAGCATTTCACCGCTACACCACGAATTCCGCCTACCTCGTGCGTACTCAAGTCCTCCAGTTCGCGCTGCAGTGCCACGGTTGAGCCGCGGCATTTCACAGCACGCTTAAAGGACGGCCTGCGCTCCCTTTAAACCCAATAAATCCGGATAACGCCCGGACCTTCCGTATTACCGCGGCTGCTGGCACGGAATTAGCCGGTCCTTATTCGTGCGGTACCTGCAATATGGGACACGTCCCACACTTTATCCCCGCACAAAAGAGGTTTACAACCCATAGGGCAGTCTTCCCTCACGCTACTTGGCTGGTTCAGGCTTCCGCCCATTGACCAATATTCCTCACTGCTGCCTCCCGTAGGAGTCTGGACCGTGTCTCAGTTCCAGTGTGGGGGACCTTCCTCTCAGAACCCCTACCGATCGTCGCCACGGTGGGCCGTTACCCCGCCGTCTAGCTAATCGGACGCATCCCCATCCGTTACCGCTGAACCTTTAGTCCTAATTAGATGCCCGCAAAGGACCACATACGGCATTAATCCGCCTTTCGACGGGCTGTGCCGTGGTAACAGGCAGGTTGGATACGCGTTACTCACCCGTGCGCCGGTCGCCATCAAAGTCAGCAAGCTGACTTCATGCTGCCCCGCGACTTGCATGTGTTAAGCCTGTAGCTAGCGTTCATCCTGAGCCAGGATCAAACTCTCCACTGTAAAATTTCTTTATAATGTGACACGAAACCCGAAGGCCGTGTCAGTTAGTCTGTCGCTCAGAACGCCATCCGGTAGTATTTGACCGCAGATACATATTATATATATCACGGCAGAAATTGAACGGTTTTCATTCTTTACCCTCCCTGCAGAACATGTCCGCAGGATGTTTCTTGTACTACTCTTGTCTCTGTATATTTCAGTATCTCAAAGATCTCTTTCTTCAGTGCTCAGGGAGCGTCAGCTCTCAAAAGCGGATGCAAAAGTACGGGGTTTTCACCAAACCGCCAAATGTTTTCTGAAAAAAGTTTTAATTTTAGACTGATTTTAACAGTCGTTTACATATTGGGTGCAGATTTTACACCTTTCACATTATTATATTTTACAAAAGAAATAGGCAGACTTATGACACAGGAACGGGAAAAAAGACCGGACGGGAAGGATGAAAATCATACGCTAATGGCAAAAACCAAAGGCCGATGGCAGAATTTAAAGGTGTTTGAATTCCAAAGGAAAAAAAACTGCAAACTGGTTCCATAGAATTTCATTCCAAATAAATTTCTATGGAGTCATAAAACCTAAAAGCAATTAAATATAAAAAATAGATATTCAAAAATATTATTCTATGTCAGTAATAGTTTTTTTAAGTAAAACTTATATTGTGGTGTCGAACAATGTTGAGGTTACTCGGACTTACAAAAAAATAAAAGAGCAGATATACATGTAATATATCTGCTTTAAAGCGGAAGATGAGGGATTCAAACCCCCGATACCCGTAAATGGGTATACCGGATTTCGAGTCCAGCGCATTCGGTCACTCTGCCAATCTTCCATTAACGAAAACTCAAATCAAATGCAGAAAACCAACTGCAAGGTTTAAAGTTTTCTTTTCTAACTCACCGCAAAGGTAATACTATTTTTTTATATAACAAAGAAAAAAGCAAATATGTTCAAAACTTGTATAACTTTTATGCCGATCAAAAGTCATTAAACATAAATGTTCTCGTGGTGTGCTTTAATATGAAAACCAGGTTATTCAAAAGAAAGTTTTGCTAGTCTAGCTTTCAATATTTCAGCTTCAGACAAACGTATACTTAACTTAATCTCACAAGTAGTATCGTATGTTTGAGATAATATTCTTGGCTTCATATCTTTAACAACTCTCATAACATTATTCATCATAACATATGGAAAGTTATATGTAATAATTTCCTCAACTTGCCTAGTTTCAACAACAGAATTCTCTATTGCTGCAGCCGCAGCTGTTTTATATGCAACAATCAGTCCACCAGTACCAAGATTAACGCCACCATAATAGCGAACAACGACAATAAGTATATCTGTCAATCCACTACTGTTAATTTGCCCAAGGATTGGCTTACCTGCTGTGCTGCTTGGTTCTCCGTCATCATTTGCTCTAAAAATCTTTCGCTCAGCCCCCAACATATAGGCATAACAGACATGACGAGCATCAAAATACTTCTTCCTATAAAAAGCCAACAGCTCCCTTATATCATCTTCAGACTCCACATGATGTGAAAAAGCGAGGAACTTACTCCTCTTTTCAGAATAAGTTCCCTCGCCAACATTCGTTATTGTCTTAAATTCATCAATACCCATTAAGCTGGTGTATTTATATTAAAAAATTTAAGTTTGTTCTCTTTAAACAAGTTTATGAATAATAAGTCCTGAGCGCAATTTCGGTTCAAACCAAGTTGCCTTAGGAGGCATTATCTTACCACTGTCTGCAATATCCATAATTTGTTGCATAGTAACAGGATAAAGAGCCAATGCCATACGCATTTCACCACTATCAACTCGGCGCTTTAACTCTTCAAGACCTCTAAGTCCACCCACAAAGTCTATACGTTTATCTGAGCGGAGATCTTTTATTCCCAATATTTCATCCAATATCAATCGACTAGAAATATCTACATCTAGAACACCGATAGGATCTTTGTCATCAAATGTACCTTGCTTAGCAGTAAGACTATACCACTTATTATCTAAATAAAGAGAGAAATTATGCAAATGATCAGGTTTATAAATATCTGCACCTTTCTCTACTACGTCGAAGTTCTTGCTCAATGCTTTCAAGAATTCCTCTGAGCTCAGACCATTAAGGTCTTTCACAACTCTGTTGTAATCAAGAATTGTAAGCTGAGAAGCCTGGAAACAAACAGCCATGAAGTAGTTATATTCTTCAGTACCCTTATGATTAGGATTCTGCTTTGCCTTTTCTGCACCCACCAAAGCAGCGGCAGCAGAACGGTGATGACCGTCTGCAATATACAATGCAGGCATCTTAGCAAATTCCTCAGTAACAACTTCAATATCCTTGCTGTCAGAGATAATCCAGAATTGATGACGGAATCCGTCAATAGGTGCAATAAAGTCATACTCAGGTTCTGTCTGAGCATACTTCATAATTACATCATTTAATACGGTATTGTCAGGATAAGCAAAGAATACAGGTTCAATATTTGCATTATTAACTCTAACATGCTTCATTCTGTCTTCTTCCTTGTCACGACGAGTGAGTTCGTGTTTCTTAATCACACCATTAAGATAATCATCAACAAAAGCACAAACAACGAGTCCGTATTGTGTCTTTCCGTTCATTGTCTGAGCATAGATATAATAATTATCCTTATCATCCTGAACCAGCCATCCCTTATCCTGGAATTTCTTAAAGTTCTCTGCGGCCTTCTCGTATACACGCGGATCATATTCGCTTGTACCCGGTTCAAAATCAATTTCAGGTTTAATTATATGATAAAGGCTCTTTTCGTTATCGCCAGCCTCTACGCGTGCCTCTTCTGAATCAAGCACATCATATGGACGAGACTCAACCTCCTCTACATACTGTTTCGGCGGACGTATACCTTTGAATGGTTTAATTTTAGCCATAATATTATTCCTTCTATATTACAGTTAAGATATCAATAATTATTTATTTACCTGGAACTTTGTGCAACCATCCTTGAAATAAGCATTAATCTGTTTTGCAGCAGCAATACCAGCATTAATGTTAGCCTCAGCAGTCTGTGCACCCATCTTCTTAGGAGTGCTGAAGTAGCGTCCTTCAAATTTAGCAAATTCTTCATCTGCATCAGGCTTAATATCTGTAATATATTTCAAATCTGTACGCTCTTCCATAAGCTTTATCAACTCAGGTTCATTGATGACTTCCTTACGGGCTGTATTTACAACCATACCACCCTTCTTCATCATATTTACCAAATTATAGTTGATGCTCTGCTTTGTTTCAGGAGTTGCAGGAATATGCAAAGAAACGACATCACAGTTCTTGAATAATTCTTCCTGAGAATCAACAGCCTTAACGCCAGCCTCCTCAATAACCTCTTTCGGGCAGAATGCGTCGTAAGCATAAACGTCCATTCCAAAGCCTTTAGCAACTCGAGCCACATTACGGCCTACATTACCAAATGCCAAAATTCCGAGTTTCTTACCCATAAGCTCTGTACCGGCCTTGCCATTATAGAAATTTCTAACAGCATAAACCATTAAGCCAAATACAAGTTCTGCAACGGCATTTGAATTCTGTCCAGGAGTATTCTCTACAATTACACCTTTTTCCTTAGCATAAGCTGTATCAATGCTGTCGTAACCAGCACCGGCGCGTACTACTATTTTAAGATTTTTAGCTGCATCCAACACAGCCGGAGTAACCTTATCAGAACGTACAATCATAGCATCAGCATCCTTAACGGCATCAAGAAGCTGAGCTACATCTGTATATTTTTCAAGCAACACGAGTTCGTTGCCTGCACCTTCTATTTCTTTCTTTATTCCTTCAACAGCAACAGCTGCAAAGGGTTTCTCAGTTGCTACTAATACTTTCATTTCGTTGTTAATTAAATTGTTGTTTGTAAAATTTAAGGTTAAGACCAAAATACTTTAATGAACAAGAGAAGCACACCATGCCAGAGATTATATGATAATCAACCCTCGCCGACGATATGCTTCTCTTGCATATTCAGCATGTCGCATTTATTCAAGCGACACACCATTTCATTTTGTCTGCTACAGCATTAATGCTGAGCTTCAAAGTCTTTCATACATTTAACAAGTGCCTGTACGCCCTCTATTGACTGAGCATTGTAGCAGCTTGCACGGAATCCGCCGACAGAGCGATGGCCCTTGATACCTACCATACCCTGTGAAGTAGCATACTCTAAGAACGGCTTCTCAAGTTCAGCATACTCCTCGTTCATAACGAAGCAGATGTTCATCAATGAACGGTCTTCTGCATTAACTGTACCGCGGAACAGTTTATTTCTATCGATTTCAGAATAAACGATATCAGCACGCTCATGAGCCAATTTATCCATAGCTTCTACGCCACCCATCTTCTTAATCCAACGGAGGTTTTCAAGAGCTGTATAAATAGGAACAACAGGAGGAGTATTGAACATAGAGCCCTTTTCAACATGAGTCTGGTAGTTCAACATTGTAGGTATCTCTCTCGGAGCCTTACCGAGTTCATCATCCTTAACGATAACGATAGTAACACCTGCCATTGACAAGTTCTTCTGTGCACCGGCATATATACACTTATATTTAGCAACATCTACAGGACGGCTGAAAATGTCTGAAGACATATCACCAATCATAGGAACGTTTACATCAAGTTCCTTGCGGATTTCAGTTCCGTAAATAGTGTTGTTTGTTGTTATATGCAGATAGTCAACATCATCGGGGCAAGTCCAACCCTTAGGGATGAAAGTAAAGTTTGCATCAGCTGAAGAAGCCACTTCAACGACTTCGCCAAACAATTTGGCTTCCTTCATGGCTTTCTTTGCCCATACACCAGTATTTAAATAAGCAGCTTTCTTTATAAGGAAGTTATAAGGTACCATGCAGAATTCCAAAGAAGCTCCGCCGCCTAAGAAAAGAACAGAGTAACCTTCAGGAACATTAAGCAGCTCTTTAATAAGTGCCACTGCTTCGTCTATAACAGGCTGGAAATCTTTTGCTCTATGGCTAATTTCTGCCAAAGAAAGGCCGCTGCCATTGAAATCTAAAATCTGTTTCGCAGTATTCTCAATCACTTCGCGTGGAAGAATTGACGGACCTGCATTAAAGTTATACTTCTTCATTTGATAGTTTTGGTTTAAAATTAACAATTATACATTTTTTGCTTCATAGCACTTGCGAAGTTACGACTTTTATTTGAACTGGCAAATTTTTTTCAAGAAAATATATAATCTATTTTCTGTTTATCGCATTATTTTATCAACTCCACTATAGTTTTAATACCTTTTAGCTTTTCGCCGGAAGTTTTCGTCAATACGCTTTTCAATTTTTCACGACTCACAGCTGCATAAGAACAGCGTTCTTTAACATCAATGCGTCCTATGTCATCACCCTTTAGTCCTCCAATTTTACATAAGAATCCCAACACATCACCTTTTGATATTTTATCCTTTTTGCCCTTTCCGATATATAACGTCACCATTTTGGGCTGCGGAGGTGTTTCTATATCATTCGGCAATAAGTATTCATCAGGCATGTCTTTTATATATTCAGGAATTGTTTCTTCCGGTCCCAACAAGAGAAATGCCCTGCCACATGCCTCCCAACGGCCCGTGCGCCCTACCCTATGTATATACTCATCTTCACCCTGAGGCAAATGATAATGTATAATATTATCCACATCCGGTATGTCCAAGCCACGGGCAGCCAGGTCTGTACCAACGAGCACACTTGACGAGCCATTGCTAAACTTGTAAATGGCATCCTCGCGTGCCTTTTGGTCAAGTCCGCCATGAAACGCGCTTACAACAAAGCCTTTACTCCGTAAATAATCAGCTACACGTTCAACAGCATCACGATAATTCAGAAATACAATGCTGCTTGACACGCCAAAACTGCATAGTAAGGCGTTAAGAGCATCCAGTTTGTCCTTCTCCTTGCTTTTGACCACAAAAAGATTAATACGTTCAGGTATCTGCTCATCTGTAAGAAAATCAAGACGCACGACTCTGCCCATATTAACAAAGCCGGGTATTTCGTTTGCATCAGTGGCAGACAGCAGCACTCTTCTTTCCACATATGGCAACTTATCTATCAATGCGCTCATTTCCTCATGGAATCCCATCTTCAGACATTTGTCAAATTCATCTATCACCAGATATTTTATACCATCGGCATCAATATTGCCTTTATCAAGGTGGTCATTAAGCCTGCCGGGAGTAGCAAATACAATTTGTGGTCTAACCTTACGCAAATTCTTATGTTCGTCCATAGCTGCACGCCCACCATACAAAGGCATTGAGCGCAAGCCACATGCCATACGTGAAAACACATCATGCGACTGCAACGCCAATTCACGTCCGGGAACTACAACCACAGCCTGCACCCTGTCAGATTCAGGATTAAGCATGCCGGCCAATGGCAACAGATATGCCAACGTTTTACCGCTGCCCGTAGCAGACAATATAACCAAATCAGAATCTGTATTCACCAGCACGTCACCTGCCTGATATTGCATCTTGTTTAGAGATTCAATTTTTAACCTCTGTAATATATCTTGAATTTTCATAATGTCAGTCTTTATTCAAAAATCATAATATTTATCACTAAATTTTAGCACCAGACATATGATTGCCGGCAACGCCGCTATCATAACGTCAGATCATTTATATCGGCAAAGATAATGAAAAATATTGATTATATATAAATATGTGGCAAATTTTATTATTAGATTAAGAACAAAATTTAGTCGGCCAATCATCTTAGTTAACATTACCAGCAATCCGTAGCACCCCACCAATCACCAATTATAACATATTCCGGCGACATACTTAATTTTAATTTCAAGCAGTCATCCACACAACATGACGGGCTAGGATTAAACTCTACTTACAGAATACGCGCCGTCTGCGCCCTGATAATTTCACTAATATTATATTAATTTATTGAATATAAAAAACATATTATCAAGCTGTTACTGTTAATCGTTAATTGATATATTTACACATAACACAGAGAATAAAAACATACAATAGTACAATTTAAAACCGCGCTCTAGGAATGCTCTAACTAAAACTATGATAATTAATCCGGCAACATTGTCAATCGTATATATTACGATAAAATTGGAATAAGAACCATTCTCATCTGCATTATTTACAGCAAATAATTGATTAATATTTTAACAAGTCGTTTATATAATTATACGATGATTGCCGTAACACTAAGCAGTAATCATATCTTACTGAAGTAGTATAATTATATAAAAGAATTCTTTTTGATACTAAAACACGTCTTAAGCCATTCAATATGTTATTACACTTATGTCACGATTTTATGACGAAATAGAAAATTAAGCGCTCTAAAATGTATTGATTCGGTAAAGTTTATTTACATAATCACATAAAAGGCATGCTTTTATAAGACAACTCAGCCACTTTCGAGGCATAAATCACCCGTATTCTGGCCCCAAAAAGCCGATTTATATTATTAAAAAAGGAACGTTTTGGCATAAAAACACGCCAATTTAATTGCGCACATCGGCACAACTCCGCATAACACATTGAAACTCACTCGTTTACTCTTGCACGCAAAAACCATCTGTTTTCACGGCCTGCAAATTTTAATTTTTAAATATCGTCGTCTGAGAGCTCCATCTAAAACCAAATAGAAAGCAATTATGCGATAGTATTGACATTATGTCAATTTACGCCATCAACATAAATAACAAGTTTTGGAATAAAAGAAAAGGAACAGAACACTGCATTTACCTATTCTAAATTTACGACACATTTACGAAAGCTAACAATCTCACATTGCTAAAAAAATGTTTAAATTAAAAGCAAAAACATGGTATGACAATAAACAAATTAAATGAATTTCCGTATATTTGCATAATATAGGATTTGACTCGGCAGTACAAAAATCCAAAACAAGTTTTTTGCTTTTTGCAATGCTCTCGCCTTTCGCTATATTTGCATAATATAGGATGCGACTCGGCAATGCAAATTCAAAAAAAGTGTTTTTTGTTTTGCATTGCACTCGCCTTTCACTATATTTGCACTGCGCAGGACTCGTCAGTTCACTGCACAAGACGCAAAAACGCAATATATAAAAGAGCTGATGCCAAATGTTTAAACCAACTTTACAAGCTATGCTTTCGGTAAGGCTTAATGCTGGTAAATTTAAACTAAGATAAAAGACTACAAGGCATATGACTTTAACTTCTTTAATAACAAAAGCACTCCCCTTCTTGTTGCTCTGCACAACATTCTCTTCATGTCGTGACGGAGGCAGAACTGAAAGTTTATTGCGTACGGCAGACAGTCTTATGGAAGAGCATCCCGACAGCGCATTGTCCATATTGAGGCGCGACTCGCTTGAGATATGCCGTTCGGGCAAAGACTATCGCTTATGGTACGCACTGTCGCGCACCGAAGCCGACGATAAATGCTATATCCTACATGTGTCAGACTCAACCATGCGCGCTGCAGCAAACTATTATAATAGTCATGGCAGTGACCTTCAGCGCGTCCGTGCTAATTATCTTCTCGGCCGCGTCTATTGCGACATGCATCTTTATGGTCATGCCCTGACCTCGTTCAACAAAGCAATTAAAGTGGAGTCTGAAAACGATTCTGCCATAAACCGCTACAAAGCCCGTTCTGCCACATGGGCAGGATATGTTTATGAAGTGAAGGGCTTGCATAAAGATGCGTTGCGATATAATAAGTTGGCATACGGATATGCCAAGCAGGCTGGTGCACAGGTTACAGAAGTTTATTCATTGAGAGATATTGGACGGTCGTATCGTAATTTAAACAGAAATGACATTGCTATACCTTATTATCAACAGGCAGCAAAAAAAGCGAAGGCCATTAATGACAGTTATCTATATAATATGGTAAGAGGTGAATTGGCTGCTATATATATGAAAGAAGGTCTATTGGATAAAGCAAAATATATATTTAATATACCATTGAATGGCTATACAGAAAATAACAAATCAGCGAATTATTATATAAGAGCTGTATACTATGAAAATACAGAACATCTTGATTCTGCAATTTATTATAATAAAAAAGGGATGCAATATGGTTCTTTAAAACAAAACTTACAGGCATCTTTGGATTTAGCCAATTTATATATTAAAGCCGGTGATCAAGCTGATGCAATAAGATATTATAGTCTCTATTCAAATTATGTAGATTCGTTAATGAAAAATCAGATTGTAGAATATGGAGACTTTATGTCCGGCATGGAACGTATGCTTGATGTTGAACGTAGAAATGCTGATTTGACATCTTCGCGTTTACATCTTGTCATATCATTGTTTGTTCTGATATTATGTATAATCATTTTCTGTCTTGCCTTAGCAAAAATATACCAAAAACGTAAGAAAAAGTATTTAGAGCAGCAAGAGCGCGTAAGACGATATCTCCGTGAACGAAGTTTAAAAGAACAGCAGCGTTCACAACAAAACAAAGAACGTATAGAACTTCTTGAAAATGAGCTGTCAGATTCAAATAAGATGTTGTCAGAACTCCATGAAAAGCTTATCCGCAATGAAACGGAGATGCTGAAATATAAAGAAACTCTATATACTTATGAGCAAAAACACCAAGAGCTGTTAGTTGCCGACTTAACTGATACGGATGTATATAAATTGTATCACACTCCAAATGCCGTACCGTCTTATGCTGATTATCACAGACTTGTTGAAGCCTTGAATAAGGCATACAACAATTTTACAAAACGCCTTAAAGAGTTTTATCCAGACATAAATGATAATGAAGTATGGATTTGCTGTATGGTTAAAGCAGGTCTTTCATCTAAAGAAATATGCAATATCTCACCTTATTCATATAGCTCTCTCGGAATGGCAAAGTCACGCTTATACTTTAAAATGTTTCAAAAAAAGGGAGGAGCAAAAGATCTTGACCATTTCATAAAAGAACTTTAGCGATATTGTAAATAACTGAAAATCAATAGATTGTAATTTTGTGAAGTTTTGTGAAGTGAAATATTATCATATATTTCGCTATTGTTTGTACTTTTGTATAAGTTGAATATGAAACTATGAAAAAGCCGTATCCTTATTATTTGCGATATGTGCAATCTTCGTTTTCGTAGCAATAATGCCTAATGGTTTGGCAGGAGATTCCGGATAAGGCATTATAATTAGTAATAGACTTATTTAAATTTTTGGTGGACAAAATATGATTATATTTAAGCTATTAATAACAATTACGCTGCTTGCGGCGGGTATATATTTTGATATACGTAAGAGAAGAAACGCTCTCTCATGTTTATTCTTTTACGTTTCTTTTCTCACAATGTTTACCAACGTATTTGAGGATTTGACCAACTGGCATGAGCTGGCCGTAATAGCAACTTGCCTGCTGATATTCGCGGGGATATTGCTTATTGTGAGAAAAATAAAAAATAAGTATAAAAGATAATTATAAGTTGCAGATTTTCTTATTGAAGAAATCTTAATGTTTTTCTTCAATAAAGTTATGTACATACTGAATGAATATAAGAATTTAAATATGGCATATAAATTGGTTATTTTGTTGTATTCCCTCATCAACTGCTTTACACTTTCAGCCCAGACAACTGACAGCGTGATAATGAGCATTGTTTATACATCTGAATACAACTACTCAAAATATAAGAAGCCTGACCGTTGTGATATGATGCGTCTTGATTTAGGAAAGCACGCATCACACTTTTTCAGCGACTATTTTGAGCAGAAACTGGCAAAGATGGACAGCATGAATATGAGTGGAAGTATAAGCATAATGCGTTTGGAAAAAGAGATGCGCGCCCTTGAAGTTGGTCAGACTTATGGCATTTATAAGAATTTTCCGTCAGACGGACGATTGACTTACACTGAGGATATACTCGACAACAGATTTGTTTGTGAGGAGGATATGCCACAAATAAACTGGAGTATTGTTGAAGGTGATACCGTTATCTGCGGTTATGGGTGTTTAAAGGCTGAAGGAGAATTACGTGGACGCAAATGGAATGTATGGTTTGCTCCTGAAATTGCTGTAAGCGATGGCCCATGGAAACTTTGTGGACTGCCCGGACTGATATTGCAGGCTGTTGATACGGAAAACATATTCTCGTTCAGATGTGTGGGTATAGAGAAGTCTGAGGGCAAAGCCTTAAAGATGGTTAACAGAAAATATGAAAGGTGTACGCCGGAAAAGTTATATACAATTAGCACAAAATTTCTTTCGGATCCTTTAACTTATATGCGTGACATATATGGACTTATAATTCCGCAAGAAGTTATAAACCAATTTGTTCCTGAAGCTAATGCCAAGGCGAAGTTGCATTTTCTAGAGTATTATGACAAAGAATAAACAATATATGTATGTCCTTAATTGCCAACATAAGTATGAGGTCATTGAAGATGTGACAGTGTTTAGTTGCTGTCTTCATGAATTGTAACCAGCCATAAGAAAATACTTGTATGACAGATATTTCGTAATGTCCTTTAAATAAATAATATATGAGAAAATACATCTTATTACTTCTGTTATTGCAGTTTGTTGTCATGTCTGCCGAGACAGCCGACAGCGTTATGCTGCACATCGTATATAATACAACTTATGCCACATACGGCAACGGACATAAAACTCATGACGTTATGGCATTGGATGTGGGGCGTACCATGTCTCATTTTTATAGCGAGGCTCAAAGGCTGCGTGACGAGCAGATGAAAAAGATAAGTGAAAGCAATCTGCCACTTGACATAGCCATAAGCAGCGCAAAGAACGTGGGCGGAGGCGGTTTGCAATGGCATGTATGTAAGCACCCTTCAGGTGGTGACAGTATAACGTTTTATGATACGTTTGGGTTAGAAGGAGTGAAATACACTGAAGCTGACAAACGGCTGCAGTGGAATATCGAAGATGGCGACACCACGATATGCGGATACAGCTGTGGCAAGGCATGGACGAATATAGGCGGACGGCGGTGGACTGCATGGTTCACGGCAGACATTCCGGTAAGCGATGGTCCATGGAAACTGCGCGGACTGCCGGGACTCATACTCAAGGCTGTTGAATCAGACGGAATATATTCATTCTGCTGCACATCAATAACAAGCGGAAACGGAATGTTGGTGGAAATGCCTTCGGGAAATTATACAGATTGTACTTACGATGAATACAAAACGCTTTATTATAAATATAACGACGACCCAATACAGTTTCTCGTCACCCGTACCGGCAACTCGCTGCCCATTCTCGGCAGTAAACGGAAGAGCGCGATAATATCAATAGACGAAAAACCGTTTACGCACTGATTACGTCCCTCTCTCTGTGCCTTTTACGTTATGACATATACTTGTCGCGCTACAAAATTTAAAGTTTTAAGCATGTAGGGAGACAATGCCATGACAAATTGGATTGCAACTTAATGAAGAGAGGCTGATAATATGTTGATGCATTGCATAAAAATAATAAGCTAAGATATGAGAAAATTCATGATTACATTCTTGTTGTTGCCGTTTATGATGCTGTCTGCCTCCACAGCCGACAGTGTTCGACTTAGCGTAACATATCAGGTGCGATATGCTAATGCAGAAGGTGAAAACGAAGCTAAACAGGACGTGATGAAGCTTGACATTGGCAACAGTGCGTCACACTTTTACAGTTGGATGAACAGAATGAAAGAAGCCCTGATGGACAGCATGAATGCTACAGGGCAAATAAACTTAGAGAAGATACGCAAGCAGGTTAAGCCATATCAGAGCGCGCAGGCGTATCACATTTATAAGAACATTCCGTCACAGGGAAGACTGGTGTATGTCGACAGAGTGCTGATAGATTTCTTTAAATATGAAGAAGACATGCCACATATAGAATGGACTCTGACAGAGAGCGACAGCACCGTGGCTGGCTATAGATGCCAAAGCGCTGTGGGCGAATTGCGCGGACGCAGATGGCACGTATGGTTTACCGCCGACATACCAATAGCTGACGGCCCGTGGAAATTATGCGGCCTGCCTGGGCTGATACTCAAGGCTGCTGACGAAACAGGAACATTCTCATTTGTATGCACAGCCATAGAAAAAGGCGACGGACGACAGTTGGCGGTCGACAAGCAAAAGTATGTAGACTGTACTCCTCTGGAACTGCAAGATATCTACAAGGAATATTTTGCCAACATAAAACTTTATATGGAAAAGGTAAACGGCGTTCCGTTCACCAAACATTATATGGAAACAGGAAACACTGAAGCATTGAGGAAAAAGCCGGTGAATCTGATGGAGACATACAGGCCTTAACCCTTCATCCTCAGTAATGAAACTGCTTATGATTATATGAAAAATAAATTATGCCCAATTATGAAAAAGATATTTGTCTTGATTTTACTTATGATTCCCCTACTGCTCAATGCCCGGACATTTAAGGGCCTTGTTAAGGATGAGGGCGGCAAGCCGCTTCCAGGAGTTTCGGTTATGCTCAAAGGCACAGCAGGACGCATAAGGGCATACGCCATAACGGCTAAGACGGGAGCCTTTACGCTGAAGTATGAAGGAGAAGACGGACAAGCCGACTCGCTCGTATTCAGAAGTATGGGCTATGCCACAGTGACGCTGGCTGCAAAGACATATAAAGACGGACGGACAATAACCATGAGGGAAGAAGCTTTCGCGCTGAAAGAAGTGAAGGTGAAACCGGACAAGATAACACAGCGCGGCGACACGATAGACTATCTGGTTAGCAGTTTTCGTCAAAAAAACGACCGCTCGATAGCCGACGTCATATCACGTATGCCCGGAATGGAGGTCGGAAAAGACGGCAGCATAACATATCAGGGCAAAAACATCAACAAGTTTTATATTGAAGGAATGGACCTCATGGGCAGCAAATATGGCGTAGCGAGCAACAACATAGATGCCGGCAAGGTGAAGAAGGTGCAGGTGATGGAGAATCATCAGCCTGTGAAGACACTTAAGGATGTTGTGTTCAGTGACCAGGCTGCGCTTAACATCGTGCTCGACGAGAAGGTGAAGGATATGTGGCAAGGAGAACTGTCGCTTGGCGGAGGCGCCACTCTGCAGGGAAAGACAGACGCATTGTATGACAGTCGGGCATTGGCAATGCTGTTTTCGCGCAAGATGCAGAGCATATCAATGTATAAATGCAACAATACAGGCAAGGACATAAGCAGCGAAGTTGGCTCATTGGCATCGCTCGAAGAGAGCGTGCCGGCTGCGGGCGGACTGCTTTCGGGTATTGGTCTGGGCAGAACAGGACTTGACGAAAGCCGAACCATGTTTAACAACACACATATACTTGCCACCAACTGGCTGTTTAAGACGGCGGCAGACAACGACCTGCGACTTCAACTTACGGGGCTGTTCGACAAGAGTCTGAAGCGGCAGCAGTCGCAGACTGTTTATACCGACTTAGGCAGCGGAGCCGTGATAACACAGGACAACGACGCACGGGCATACCGTAACGAATATGAAGGCGAGCTGATGTATAAAGTGAATAAAGACAGGCTATATCTTGTAAACACCCTTAAAGGATATGCTGACTTTAACCGCAGCCTCGGTACATCTGTACTTAACGGACAGACAACGCAGCAGAGCGTAAGGCCGCGTGAAAGATATGTGGCAGACGATCTGCGTTTCATTAAGAATTTTTCAGGCGGAAACAGTTTCTCGTTAAGTTCAGCTGCCGCTTATCATTATAAACCCGGAACGCTGCTCATATCAGACGGATCGGCAGAGACACTCAACATAGGTCAGTTAGACTGGAAAACTTATACAAACTTCAGGCACAGATTGTGGTTGCTGAATATTACATATACCGTAGGATTTGACATGAAACGGCAAAACATAGACGTAGAAAACGCAGTGAACACAGCTACAGATAAGTATGATGAATATAGGGTTTACGTATCTCCCGACATAAGCATCAAGACACACGACGTAAGTATCAGTCTTAATGTGCCGATAAACTGGCGCTATCGCAGTCTGAATTCGCTGTCGGCACATAAGTTTACGGCAGACCCATCACTCTATTTCAGCTATGAGCCAACGGCTCGATGGCAACTTACGGCAGGCGGCTCATATTCATGGATGCCGCAGGACGCGCTGACATCCATGCCGACTCTGGTGTTCACCGACTATATAACAGCGCGTCGCGGCAACGGACAGCTTGACTATATTGACGCTTTCATATTGAATGCCGCTGCAAGATACAAGAACGTGATAAGCGGATTTTTTGCCAATGGCGGAATCGTCTACAGCCGTATGGGCAACATGCTGATGTATAAGGGTGAACTTGTAGATAATGTTTATTGCACCACTCCGTCAGACCAACGCTCGTCCGTAAGCATGATTACGCTTAACGGCTCGGCAAGTAAGAGCTTCGACTGGGCCGGTCTGTTGCTTAAATTATCTGCACGGCAGACATGGAACAACTACAGCATGCTCATAAATGACAATGTGCAGCCATTCAGGATGGAAAGCAGCGAGATAAAACTCAACATCTCTATAAAGCCTCTATATTGGCTCTCTGCCGACTTGACGTCTTCACTAAACCGTAACCATCAGACCAATCAGGAGAGTACAGACGGTTATGACGAAACATTATGTTATTTTACCCATAAACTGCGCACATATATCATGCCTGGCAACTGGATTATTGAGTTTGACAACGAGATGTATCACAGCAACGACGAATCGGTGTCGACAACATTGTTTTCCGACCTTTCGATAACATACAAGACACGACACATTGAGATAGGCGCAGCTTGTCATAACCTGTTTGGTAAAGATCTGTTTGAGCGCCGATATTTCACAGACACACAACGCATATATACATCCACCCGTCTACGTCCACGAGAAATATTGTTCAAGGTACGTTTCAGTTTGTAGTGACAGAATGACCGTAAAAATTCATAGCCTTGCTGGCTAAAAGAACAGAATCGTCATCAGAATTGAAACTGTATTTTTGCTTTATATAAAACGGATTTTAGTACTATTTTTCGCTAATAGAAAATAGAAATGCGGCTGAAAATATGGATGCGCAAAAAGGTAAAAATGTATATGAACTAATGACTGATTTGAAGTAAATGTGATGGTATCTGAAAAGATAAGAGGGTGAAGCTAAACAATCAGCCCCACCCTCTTATTTTTGTATTGCTCAATAATAACGAACTATCGGATAATAATTAATTGCTATTCGAACACCTCTTCAATACCTCCTGCGCTATAGTCATCAAACTCTGAAACACAGGGGTTGAAATCTTCAGGTATATCAAACTTCTCGTTAGGATCGTATCCCAGGGAACGGTCGGCAAACACCTTCTTCATGTAATACGCCCAGATAGGCAAAGCCATATTGGCGCCCTGTCCCATTCTGGTAGAGTCGAAATGAATGTCACGATCTTCACCGCCAACCCAACAGCCGCTTACCAAAGATGGCGTGAAACCCATAAACCAAGCATCGGCATTACGGTTGGTGGTACCAGTCTTGCCTCCCATATCACACTCAACCTTATACTTATATCTCATTCGGCTACCTGTACCACCATCCATCACAGCCTTAAGCATCTCGAGCATTTTATAAGCACTCTCTTCGCTTATCACCTCATTCATACGTGGCTGGAACGTAGCTATTACGTTGCCTTCGTTGTCCTCTATCTTTGAAACAAACATAGGCGAACAATGTATTCCATGATTTGCAAACGTAGTGTAAGCACTTACCATCTCACATACAGAGGCTTCATTAGGGCCAAGACAAAGTACAATAGACGGATATACGCCATAAGTGTTTATACCGAAATCACGCAATATACGCAAAAAATCCTGAGGATTAATACGACTCATCAAATACGCAGATATCCAGTTGTTCGACTGTGCAAGTCCCCATTTCAGAGTTACCATTTGTCCATATCTTGACCGACTGCCATTTCTTGGTGTCCAGTTGCCATAAGATCTCTGAACATTGGGTGCAACATCACAAGGCGACATACCGTTAGACATACTTAAAGCATAAAGGAACGGCTTTATCGTTGATCCCACCTGCCTGCGTCCCTGTGTAGCCATATCATAAGTAAAATGAGTAAAATCTACGCCTCCCACATAAGCCTTGACAGCACCATTATGCGGATCCATACTGACAAAACCAGAACGCAAGAATGATTTTATATAACGAATTGAATCGAGCGGTGTCATCACTGTATCTACATCACCATGATACGTGAATACGGACATCTCAACAGGTGTTCTAAATGCTTTTTGTATTTCACTTTCCGTAGCACCTTGCTCTTTCATAGCCCTATATCTCTCGCTCTGTCTTATTGACCTGTTCAGAATTCCTTTTACCTCAGCAGCAGTAAGAGCATTAGTAAACGGAGCGTTTGGCTTTGTTCTGTTCTCTTTCGTAAAAGCCGGCTGAAGATAATTCCCCACATGCTTCAATACGGCCTCCTCAGCATACTTCTGCATTCTGGAATCTATTGTTGTAAAAATCTTCAAACCATCTGTATACACATTATAAGGTTCACCATTCTTCTTATGATTCTTATTACACCAGCCATACAAAGGATCAGTCTCCCATGCCAAAGAATCAATTGTAAACTGAACCCTATTCCAAGATGGATAATCTTCCAACGTTGGTTTTTGAGCCATAATGTATTGTCTTAAAAACTCCCTAAAATAAGTTGCAATACCATCCTTATGGTCAACACGATGAAAATTAAGAGCCAAAGGCTCATCATGAGCTTTCTGATATTCTTCATTTGTAAGATATCCAGCTTTCAACATTTGCCCCAGAACAACATTACGGCGATCTGTACATCTTTCAGGATATCTTACAGGATTAAAATAAGAAGGATTCTTACACAAGCCAATAAGTGTGGCAGACTCTGTCAATGTAAGATTTTTAGGATCCTTGTCAAAATAAACATCAGCAGCGGTCTTGATGCCTACGGCATTATGAAGAAAGTCGAAATAATTAAGGTACATTGTTATTATTTCTTCTTTTGTATAAAAACGCTCAAGTTTCACAGCAATAACCCATTCTATTGGCTTCTGCAACAAACGTTCAAGTGTGCTTTTAGCTGTAGCTGAATAGAGTTGCTTTGCAAGTTGCTGGGTTATTGTTGAACCGCCACCTGCGCTTTTCTGTCCTAAAATTCCACGTTTTACAACAGCACGAGTTAATGCGATAAAATCTATGCCGGAATGATCGTAAAATCGTTCGTCTTCTGTAGCGACCAAAGCCTGAACCAAATAAGGCGATATACCATCATAATCAACATGTACCCTATTTTCACGATTCATATTATATGTACCAAGAATCTTGCCGTCTACAGAATAAACCTGAGAGGCATATCGGCTAATAGGGTTTTGCAAATCTTCCAAATCTGGCATATAACCAATCCATCCAAACCATATGGAAGTAAAACTAACAGCCAAAAATACTATAACCGCACAAAGCGTTCCCCAAAGGATACGCACAAATGTTTTTCTCATTATTTATAATAAAAAACTAATTAGCTGCAAAAATACTATTTTTCTTTTGAAATATCAATCATAAATTAAAAATAATGCTTAACTTAGCGGTCGAATTAGAAACACTACATTAATGGGAAAACATAATTTTGTAACTATTGCTGATTTATCAAAGGAGAAAATTCTTTACATGATAAAGTTGGCACAAGAGTTTGAAAAACATCCTAACAGAGAAATTCTAAAAGGCAAGGTTGTAGCTACGCTTTTCTTTGAACCTTCTACACGTACTCGCCTAAGTTTTGAAACTGCAGCAAATAGACTTGGAGCACGTGTTATAGGATTTAGTGACGCGAAAGTAACAAGCGCGACTAAAGGAGAAACATTAAAGGATACGATATTAATGGTATCCAACTACGCCGATGCGATTGTAATGCGCCACTATATTGAAGGTGCTGCACAGTATGCAAGTGAAGTTGCCCCAATACCAATTATTAATGCTGGAGACGGTGCACACCAACACCCCTCACAATGTATGCTTGATTTATACTCAATATACAAGACGCAAGGCACACTTGAAAATCTGAATATATGTCTCGTTGGTGATTTGAAATACGGAAGAACTGTTCACTCTCTTATCATGGCAATGAGACACTTCAATCCAACGTTCCATTTCATTGCACCAAAGGAACTTGCAATGCCTAATGAATATAAAATTTATTGTAAAGAACATAATATAAAATATGTGGAACATACGGCATTCAACGAAAAAATAATAAACGAGGCCGACATTCTATATATGACACGAGTACAGAAAGAAAGATTCTCTGACTTAATGGAATATGAGAAAGTAAAAAATGTTTATATTCTAAAAAACGACATGCTCAATAACGCAAGGGATAACATGGAAATATTGCATCCGCTTCCACGTGTTAACGAAATAGAATATGAGGTTGACACAAATCCGCATGCATATTATATCCAGCAGGCACAAAACGGCCTTTATGCACGTGAGGCTATCATATGCGACGTGCTAGGCTTGTCTATGGATGAAATCATTAACGACCCTACTATTATTAAATAAGCAGAACTTTATTAAGCCAGTAAACAATGAGCAAGAAAGAAAGATTGGTAGCAGCAATAGAAAATGGTACCGTCATTGACCATATACCTTCAGAAAAGACATACGAAGTGGCCAATATTTTAGGACTTCAGAATTTGAAAACTGTAGTTACTATTGGTTATAATTATCTGTCAAAGAAAATCGGACATAAAGGAATTATCAAAGTTGAGGACAAATTCTTCACAGATGAAGAAATCTCTAGACTTTCTGTTGTTGCTCCAAATGTCGTTCTCAACATCATACGCAACTATGAGGTTGTTGAGAAGAAAAAAGTCGTTACACCCAACGAACTTCGAGGAATCATCAAATGCAATAATCCTAAGTGCATTACAAATAATGAACCGATGAAAACGGTGTTCCATGTAATAGATAAAGAAAATGGCATTATTAAATGTCATTATTGCGACAAGGAACAAGATATTAATAAGGTTAAACTCGTATAAGTTATAGAATAATTATCTTGCATGCATCGATATTTTTTTATATTTTTGCATAACTATTAATAACCTAAACACAACATTCATATTAAAATCTATCGTATGGAAAGAGATCAAGTAATTTTCGACCTCATCGAAAGAGAACATCAAAGACAGTTAAAGGGAATGGAACTCATTGCCTCAGAGAACTTTGTAAGTGATGAAGTTATGCAGGCTATGGGCTCATACTTGACAAACAAGTATGCAGAAGGCCTTCCAGGAAAACGCTATTATGGCGGTTGCGGTGTGGTAGACGAAGTTGAAACACTGGCTATCGAACGCGTAAAAAAACTGTTTGGTGCAGAATTCGCAAATGTTCAGCCTCACTCTGGAGCACAGGCAAATGCTGCTGTTCTTTTAACTGTATTAAATCCAGGAGATACGTTCCTTGGGCTTAACCTTGCCCATGGAGGTCACTTGTCTCATGGCTCAAGTGTAAACACATCAGGTATATTATATAATGCTGTAGGATACAATCTCGACAAAGAAACTGGTCGCGTTGACTATGACGAGATGGAAAAACTGGCAATCGAGCATAAGCCCAAATTAATCATTGGCGGTGGTTCAGCATATAGCCGCGAATGGGATTACAAACGCATGCGTGAAATTGCAGACAAAGTAGGAGCAATTTTGATGGTTGACATGGCTCATCCTGCAGGTCTTATTGCCGCTGGCCTTTTGGATAATCCTGTTAAATATGCACATATTGTAACATCTACAACTCACAAAACACTACGTGGCCCAAGAGGCGGTATTATCCTTATGGGTAAAGACTTTGAGAATCCATGGGGTAAGAAGACACCTAAAGGTCAAATCAAGATGATGAGTCAGCTTCTTAACAGTGCTGTATTCCCTGGTACACAGGGCGGACCGCTGGAGCATGTAATAGCAGCAAAAGCAGTAGCATTTAATGAAGCACTACAACCAGAATTTAAAGAATGGGCTATGCAAGTTAAGAAAAATGCGACTGTACTTGCTGACGAACTCATTAAACGCGGCTTTACTATCGTAAGTGGAGGAACAGACAACCACTCTATGCTCGTTGACCTGCGTTCTAAATATCCTGATCTTACAGGAAAAGTTGCAGAAAGTGCATTAGTTGCTGCTGATATAACCGTAAATAAGAATATGGTTCCGTATGATACACGCAGTGCATTCCAAACATCAGGAATACGTCTTGGCACTCCTGCTATAACAACAAGAGGAGCAAAAGAAGACCTCATGGTTCTTATCGCAGACCTTATTGAAGAAGTTCTGAACAGTCCTGAAGATGAAAACGTAATTTCTTCAGTGCGTCAAAGAGTGAATGAAACAATGTCAAAATACCCACTTTTTGCATATTAATATAAACAGAAAGTAATATATTATTATGGCATGCCTACATTACCTGAGGCATGCCATATTATTTATATTTACATTGACGACAAATAGATAAATAATATCCATATATAACACTAAAACGATAAGACTACCCAAATACAGAACAAAGCAAGATGTAAAATCGCACAATGATAGACCAAGAAAGGATTTTTAAATATTTTTATTACAACAACCAAACCAACAAACACAAAAAATTTGGAAGTTTAAATTATTTGTTATAATTTTGCAGCCGATTTAGTCCGTATAGGCTCAAACAAGCTATGACACGATGTCATACGCCTTACGGAAAAAACCGTTTAACATAATAAAATGTACGCAATTGTAGAAATTAACGGTCAGCAGTTCAAGGCAGAACAGGGCAAGAAACTGTTCGTTCACCACATGAAAGATGTGAAAGAAGGCCAGGCTGTTGAATTCGACAAGGTACTGCTTGTCGACAAAGAAGGTTCAGTACAGGTAGGTGCGCCAACCGTAGACGGTGCAAAGGTAGTATGTGAAGTTGTAAATCCTCTTGTAAAAGGTGACAAAGTCATCGTTTTCAAGATGAAGCGCAGAAAAGATTACCGTAAGAAGAACGGACATCGTGCTCAATTCACTGAAGTACAAATCAAAGAAGTAATCGCTTAAATTTTAGGAGGAACAAGAAATGGCACATAAAAAAGGTGTAGGTAGTTCTAAGAACGGACGTGAGTCAGCTTCTCAAAGATTAGGCGTTAAGATTTGGGGTGGTCAGAAAGTAATTGCTGGTAACATTATTGTTCGTCAGCGTGGTACTAAGCACAACCCTGGCAAGAACGTAGGTATTGGTAAAGATGATACTCTTTATGCTTTGGTTGACGGCGTGGTTAATTTCCACAAGGGCCGCAGAGATAAGAGTGTTGTATCTGTAATACCTGAAGCAGAAGCTTAAACAAAAGAATTTTTAATTATTTATTCCAAACAAACACAAGAATCCCTTTTCTCACACGAGAATCGGGATTTTTGCTTTTTTTAGTCGCTACAAAAAATATTTTTTGTAAATTTGCATCTGTTATTATAAAATATAAATTTGTATGCTTACACTAAAACTCATCAGTGAAGAAACTGAACGTGTAATTAAAGGGCTTGAGAAAAAACACTTTAATGGTGCCAAAGAGGCTATTGACAATGTCTTAGCATTGGATAAGACCAGACGTGAAACCCAGCAAAAGCTTGACAAGAATCTGCAGGAATGCAAATTGTTGTCAGCACAAATTGGCTCTCTAATGAAAGAAAAGAAAACAGACGAAGCCAATGCGATTAAAGAAAATGTATCCAAGCTAAAAGAAAGTGCCAAAAATCTTGAGCATCAATTAGATAAAACCCAAGAAAAACTGACAGAACTACTCTGTACAATCCCCAACATTCCAAACGACGATGTTCCGGAAGGTAAAGATGCATCAGATAATGTTATCGTAAAAGAAGGCGGACAAATACCCGACCTTCCAGAAGATGCTTTATGCCATTGGGATCTATGCAAAAAATTCAATTTAATAAACTTCGATTTAGGTGTAAAAATTACAGGAGCCGGATTCCCTATATATATAGGAAAGATGGCACGTTTTCAAAGAGCGCTCGAAGCATTTTTTCTTGAAGAAGCACGTAAAAGCGGATACTTGGAAATACAACCTCCATATGTAGTAAATGAAGCATCTGGATACGGAACAGGCCAGTTACCAGACAAGGAAGGTCAAATGTATCATTGCAATATGGACAATCTTTATCTTATTCCTACAGCAGAAGTTCCTGTAACCAATATATTCAGAGACGTCATATTGGACGAGAAAGATCTTCCAATCAAAAGATGTGCATATTCTGCATGTTTCAGACGTGAGGCTGGTTCATATGGTAAAGACGTGAGAGGACTTAACAGATTACATCAATTTGATAAGGTTGAAATTGTCCGCATAGATAAGCCAGAACATTCTTATGAATCACTTAATGAAATGCTTGCACATGTTGAAGGATTGTGTCAGAAGCTAGAATTGCCATATCACATTTTACGTCTTTGTGGAGGCGACATGAGTTTTACATCAGCTATTTGCTATGACTTTGAAGTCTATAGCGCTGCACAAAAGAAATGGCTCGAAGTTTCATCTGTCAGCAACTTCGAAAGTTATCAGGCTAATCGTCTAAAATGCCGCTATCGCAATTCTGAAACGAAAAAAACAGAACTGTGCCACACATTAAATGGCTCTGCATTAGCTTTACCTCGCATTGTAGCTACAATAATTGAAAACAATCAAACACCAGAAGGTATTAAAGTTCCCAAAGCGCTTATACCATACTGCGGATTCGATATGCTTGACAATAATAACTTTTAAATACAAGTCTATTGCAAAACCTAAATTTATGGTTTATGGTTTGCTACCATAAACCATAAATTATATAACACCTTAATTATTAAATACTACACCATAAAACAACAATGAACAAGATTATCCGTAAGGAACAATTCTCAGAGAAAGTATTTCTCTTTGAAGTAGAAGCGCCACTGATTGCAAAAAGCCGGAAAGCCGGTAATTTTGTGATTGTAAGAATTGGCGAAAATGGCGAACGTATGCCGCTCACAATTGCAGATGCAGACATTGAAAAAGGAACCATTACAATGGTTGTGCAAAAAGTAGGTCTGTCATCAATTAAGATGTGTAATCTGAACGTCGGAGATTATATCACAGACGTTGTTGGACCACTTGGAAATCCTACAGACATTAAAAAATTTGGAACCGTAATATGTGCAGGAGGCGGAGTTGGAGTTGCTCCAATGCTTCCTATTATAAAAGCATTAAAAGCAGCAGGCAATAGAGTTTTATCTGTAATTGCAGGACGAAACAAAGATTTAATTATACTTGAAAATGAAGTCCGAGAGAATAGTGATGAAACTATAATAATGACAGATGACGGGTCTTATGGGGAAAAAGGAGTCGTAACAGTCGGTATTGAAAAACTTATAAATCAAGAACATATTGATAAAGTTTTTGCTATCGGACCTCCTATTATGATGAAGTTTAGTTGCATGCTAACACAGAAATACAATATCCCAACAGATGTATCCCTAAATACAATCATGGTCGATGGTACAGGAATGTGTGGTGCATGTCGACTTACTATTGGTGGAAAGACAAAGTTTGTTTGCATTGACGGTCCTGAATTTGACGGAGCATTAGTTGACTGGGATGAAATGTTTAAACGCATGGGGACATTCAAACGTGCAGAACAAGAAGAACTAGAACATTTTGAAGAGCACCTAAATGCGACAAAACAAAGCAATGAGGATAAAGAAGAGCACCTAATTAGTGTAAACGACCAAATTACAGACGAACCTATAGACGTTTTGACAGACAGAAACTCAGAATGGCGTAAAGCTCTGCGTGCAACGATGAAACCCAAAGAGCGGACTGCCATTAAACGAGTAATAATGCCAGAATTAGATCCTTCTTATCGCTCTACCACAAGATATGAAGAAGTTAATAAGGGTTTGACAAAGGAGATGGCTATGACAGAGGCTAAAAGATGCCTTGACTGTGCCAAACCAACATGTATAGAAGGCTGTCCGGTTAATATCAATATTCCGTCATTCATCAAGAATATTGAACGAGGCCAGTTCTTAGCCGCTGCTAAAGTACTTAAAAACACCTCTGCCCTACCCGCTGTATGTGGACGTGTTTGTCCACAGGAAAAGCAGTGTGAAAGCCAATGTATACATCTCAAGATGAATGAACCAGCTGTTGCAATTGGATACCTTGAACGTTTTGCTGCAGATTATGAACGTGAAAGTGGACAGATCTCATTACCAGAAATAAGTTCTTCCAACGGTATTAAGATTGCTGTTGTCGGCTCTGGTCCTGCTGGACTAAGTTTTGCAGGGGACATGATAAAAAAGGGATATGACGTATATGTATTTGAAGCTTTACATGAAATAGGTGGAGTGCTTAAATATGGTATACCAGAATTCCGTCTTCCAAACAAGATCGTCGATGTAGAAATTGACAACCTACGAAAAATGGGAGTTCATTTCCAAACAGACTGCATTATAGGAAAAACTATCAGTATAGAACAGCTTGAGAGTAATGGTTTTAAAGGCATCTTCGTCTGCTCTGGAGCCGGTTTGCCTAATTTTATGAACATACCAGGTGAAAATCTGATAAATATTATGTCATCAAATGAATACCTGACACGTGTAAACCTAATGGATGCCGCCAACCCAACAACCGACACGCCTCTAAATATTGGCAAACATGTACTAGTTGTAGGTGGTGGAAATACTGCGATGGATTCATGTAGAACAGCTAAACGTTTAGGAGCAGACGTTACATTAGTATACAGACGTTCTGAAACAGAGATGCCAGCAAGATTAGAGGAAGTCAAACATGCAAAAGAAGAGGGAATTAATTTTATGTGCCTACACAATCCGATAGAATATATATCGGATGAAAATGGTGCTGTAAAGCAGGCTGTGTTACAAGTTATGACTTTAGGAGAGCCTGATGCGTCAGGAAGAAGAAGTCCTGTACCTGTTGAAGGTAAAACAATCACAATAGACGTTGACCAAGTCATAGTAGCCATAGGTGTATCACCAAACCCGTTAGTACCGAAATCTATTAAAGATTTAACTCTCGGACGTAAAAATACCATAGTTGTAAATGATGAGATGCAAAGCTCGCGCCCAGAGATTTATGCAGGAGGTGATATTGTCAGAGGTGGAGCTACTGTAATATTGGCAATGGGTGACGGACGACGCGCAGCTCACAACATGGACAAACAACTCATGAAAGAAAATAAATAATGAATGGATTATATACAATCATATTACTCATACTAAGCAATGTGTTTATGACACTTGCTTGGTATGGGCATTTAAAACTTCAAGCATCAGGAATATCAGCAAAATGGCCCATGATAGGAGTTATTCTTTTTTCATGGGGTATTGCATTCTTTGAATATTGCTGTCAAGTTCCTGCAAATCGCATCGGATTCCAAGACAACGGAGGCCCCTTTAATCTTATACAACTTAAAGTTATTCAAGAATGTATAAGTTTAGGTGTATTCGCCGTAATAGCAAATATTCTGTTTCAGGGTCAAACACTGCATTGGAATCATGTACTTGCATTTTTACTAATAATATGTGCAGTATATCTTGTTTTTATGAAATAACAAATATTTCGAATCATAAGAACGATATATCATGCCTATTTTATCTGATAACGAAAAGCTTGAAAGAAAAATCATAAGTCGCTTTCAAAAAGCGATTTATGATTATAATCTTATTTGTGATAATGATAAGATTTTGATCGGAATATCTGGTGGTAAAGATTCCCTTTGCCTAGTAGACTTAATCAGTAGAAGACTAAAAATCAATAAGCCTTCATTTTCTGCCGAAGCACTTCATATAAGAATGGCAAACATAAAATACGAATCAGATATATCCTATCTTAAAAACTTCACAGAAAGTAGAGGTATAAAGTTTAATGTTGTGACTACAGAATTTAATGCCATGACAGATAAAAGAAAATCACCATGTTTTCTATGTTCATGGAATCGCCGCAAGCAGCTGTTCACAATAGCTCAAGAACATGGATGCAATAAAATAGCTTTAGGACATCACATGGATGACATAATTCATACAACTATGATGAATTTATATTTTCAAGGCAGTTTTTCAACTATGCCTGTACGCCTGAAAATGAGAAAAATGCCAATCACAATAATTCGTCCTTTATGCCTAGAAGAAGAAAAAGATATCAAGCAATATGCAATAAACAACAACTATAAAAAACAGATTAAATTATGTCCATATGAAACTGATTCACATAGAAATGATATCTGTTTGTTGTTTAATGAAGTTGAAAAAATGAATAATGAGGCAAGATATTCCATTTGGAACGCATTAGAAAAGAATGGAAAACTCATTGAAGAATAGCCTAATTTTAGTTAAACGAAAATTTCGCCATTCAAAAAAGACATTTATCCTTTCCACTTTCAAACAAATTACGCTATCTTTGCATATCGAGGTGTACTATATGCCTCGTAAAAGCATTGTACTCATACAAAAAGGGGTTCCGAACAATGTGTTTATAAAAATAAATAATAACCTTAAAAAACTAGTTAAAGTAATGTCAAATAAACGTTTCATATATTTTATACTGATTATTTTGGCAACAAATGTATCATTTAATGTCTTCGCACAAAAATCAAGAATCACCAAAAAGGCAGCCACAACAAAAATAACATCAGAAGATCAGGCACAGATGTTATACGAAACGATGCTACCTTCAACAGAACAGATAATGATAATTGATAGTATTATTGCTGATAAAAATAATTTTTTGAACAAAATACCATTGACCAAAGAATCTGGGAGCGTGAAATCTTATAACAACTTTTGGAAAGTATCCGACCAAGCGCAATCGTACACATATATGAATGAATTTGGAAATAAAGTATATTTCTCAAAAAAAGATGAAACAGGCCATTTACGACTTTATACAGCTGATAAACTTAACGGAAAGTGGAACGATATAAGACGTATAACAGATTTCGATGATGAATTTACTGATATAAATAACCCATATATGATGTCAGACGGAATAACTTTATATTTCGCAGGTAAAAGCAAAGATAATTTAGGTGGCTATGACATATATGTAACTATGTATGATGCAGATTCTGCCCGTTTCTACAAACCAGAGAATATAGGTCTTCCATACAACTCAACAGGAAATGATTATTATTGCATAATAAACGAATTTGATTCTATTGGATGGCTTGTTACAGACAGAAGACAACCTGAAGGTAAGGTTTGTATATATACATTTGTTCCGTCAACATCACGTACTATATACGATGACGTCAATATGGATGATAACAAATTGAAAGATCTTGCAGATATCAAAAGTATACAAGCGACATGGACAGATGCAAAAAAACTTAAAGATGCTAGAAATAGGCTGTCCAAACTTATTAAGCGGAAAACGGAAAGTGAAAACAAGAATATCTCATTTATCGTAAATGATAATACAATATATACTAGTCCTACAGACTTTAAATCAGTAGCAAATCAAAAACGTTTTTTGCAATTATGCGAAATGAAACAAAAAATAAAAGATACAGAATTACAACTTGAAACATATAGGAAAAGATATACGACAAATAAGAATAAAGCATTAGGTAAAGAAATTAGAGATATAGAATACCAGCTTGAGAAACTTCACAAATATATCCAAACATTAGAAAAAGAAATAAGAAATACTGAAAACATTGCAATTAATGAACAATAAAATATAGGAGGAAAAATATATGGGAAAACGATATTTTGAAGAGTCTGAATTAATAATTAATCCAGATGGTAGTGTATTTCATCTTCATGTAAGACCCGAGGACCTTGCAGATAAGGTTATTCTTGTTGGAGATCCAGGAAGAGTTGAATTAGTAGCTTCACATTTTGACACAAAAGAATGTAATATTGAAAGTAGGGAATTTCATACAATAACCGGAACATATAATGGCAAACGAATAATGGTCACATCAACAGGTATTGGCTGTGACAACATTGACATTGTAATGAACGAAATCGATGCACTTGCAAATATTGATTTCAATACACGTACAGAAAAAGAAAAAATACGACAGTTAGATATTGTTAGAATAGGTACATGCGGAGGTTTACAACCATACACGCCTGTTGGAACTTTTATTTGTTCAGAAAAATCAATTGGATTTGATGGACTCTTAAACTTCTATGAAGGGCGTAATGCCGTGTGTGATCTTGCAATGGAAAGAGCACTTTTAAATCATCTTGGTTGGACTGGAAATATGTGTGCACCTGCTCCGTATATAATAGATGCAGATTCTGAGCTTGTTGAACGCATAGCTGATAAGGATATGGTTAGAGGTGTAACTATTGCCTGCGGTGGTTTCTTTGGGCCACAAGGTCGTCAATTACGCATTCCATTGACTGATCCAAAACAAAATGAAAAGATAGAAAAGTTTGAATATAATGGCTTAAAAATAACAAACTTTGAAATGGAAAGTTCCGCTCTTGCAGGACTCGCTCGCCTTATGGGACATAAAGCAACAACATGCTGCATGGTTATTGCTAATCGTGTTGCAAAAGAAGCAAATACTGGTTATAAAAATCAAATTGATGATTTAATAAAAATTGTTCTTAATCGCATATGATATATGCATTACATTCAAAAATGAAACAATTATTATTAGTCTGTATGATGCTGTGCTATAGTCAATATTTATTAGCACAATACGACTTTATTCGACCTGTAAAAGATTCAATACCCGGAGGATATAATTTCTGGGTATATACCCCACTCGACTATTATTATACGCTTGAGAATACACCAGTAATAATTTTCTTACACGGCCAAAGTTTATGTGGAAATGACCTTAATAAAGTAAGGCGATATGGACCATTAGATGCAATAGTTAAAGGCAGACAAATTGATGCATTAGTTATTGTTCCACAAAACCCTGGCGGTTCATGGAATCCGTACAAAATAAATCAAGTTTTAGAATGGACAAAAAATAATTATTCAATGGACTCTACACGCGTATATGTAATTGGAATGAGTCTTGGTGGATACGGAACGCTTGATTTTACCGGAACTTATCCAAATAAAGTTGCTGCAGCTATGGCGCTTTGCGGTGGATGTACGCTCAAAGACAAAACTGGTTTAGGAAAGGTACCATTATGGATAATACATGGTACTGCTGACAGAGCAGTATCAATAAAAGAATCAAAAGTCGTTGTCGACGAATTAAAACAAACAAATAATGACAAAAGACTTAAATTTGACTGGCTAAAAGGTGCTTCACACGGGGCATTAGCACGAATATTATATATGAATAAAACATATGAATGGCTCTTCTCACATTCTATTTTAGATAAAGACCGACCTGTTAATAATGACATTGATATTGTAAAGTCTGATTTATCAAAAGCATATCAAGATATGATATCAGGTTCACCAGACCCTGAAGTTGTATATGACAAAACCATTTATTAGAAAATGCCCTTGACGTCCCTAAAAAAGCCCTTTTTGCGAGATATTGTTCAAACACAGTATCTCGCATATTTTTTGATGCATGCAACAAAGAGCTTTCATGGTTCTTTTGAAGTTATAAGCCGCTGCTACCAGAAGAACGTGATACCATCTCAAAAAGTGTGTCTGATAGTCAGTAAAAAAGGGCCGCCCCTTGCGTGTCAGCCCCGAAGTTTGTAATTTAGGAGTGACCAAACCACTAAATATACAAACTATGCACTTCACGAAACTACAAATTTCTGAGCTCATGCGCAAGCATGCAGAGAAAGAAAATGGTCTACACGACCTGATGGAAATCATGCTTGAAAGCATGATGGTAGCAGAACGGAGTGAGTTTCTGCATGAAAATCCTCAAAATATGGGCAATGGCTATCGTTTTGGACATGCCTATGGCCAAGGAAGAAAATTGGAATTCCGTATTCCCCGCGACCGTTATGGCTACTTTCATCCCCGGATACTTGCCATTCTTCGCAATCAGGAAGAGGAATGTGACCGGTTGGCTGGAGTCTTATATACCAAAGGGCTGACGCAGGAACAGGTCGGAGATGTCTTTGAGCAGATTTACGGCCAGCACTATTCCAAGTCCAGCATCAGCCGGATGGTAGACAGCGTTCGTACCCAGGTAAACGCCTGGCTGGAGCGCAGTCTTGAGAGTTACTACCCGGTCATGTTCGTAGACTGTGTGCATATTAAGATTCACCGTAAACGTTCGGTATCCAGTGAAGCGTTCTATGTCGCATTGGCCGTTACAGAGGAAGGCCGCCGTGATGTGCTGGCTATATTCAATATTCCTACAGAGAGCGCAACAGGATGGAGTGATATCTTTGACACTTTAAAAGAAAGGGGCGTCCAAAAGATTGGGCTCATGGTTGCAGACGGTATTAAGGGTCTTGATGTCGTTGTGGGAGAGAAATTCCCCGGTACTCCGCTTCAGAGATGCGTAACCCATCTCAAACGCAAGATGTTTGCCAAGGTCAGTCATGGAGACAAGGGTGCTTTGGCTTCTGATCTGCGTGATATATTCCGTACCGGACAGCGCGATTACACCATTGAGATGGGCATGGAAGAAATGGCAGGATATATGCGAGTTCGGGATAAGAAGAATTAAAAAAGTTCAAGTTGTAGTGTATTCTCCCTATGTACAGGTAATGGCTGCGGCTTATCCTCAAAAAAGCAATATGCAGCAAGCGCTGAGCATAAATTCATTATGAAATTGTGCACAGACCGATGTCTTGAATGAACCAGATTGGCTTTTTCCTTGAGCAGGTGGTTGATACACTCGATGACATACCTTTTTCTCAGCATAATTTTGTCCCACATAGGCATAAGCTTATTCTTCATATTTGCTTTTAAACCGTGCACAAGATGTATGCCGCGGTCAAAGAGCGACTCGAAGAGTTCCTGCTTTATATATCCCCTGTCGGCGAAGACCTTCCCGTAAAGATGCTTGGTAAACACGCTCCATACTATGTCATCACGATCGTCAACGTTAGCCGCTGTCAGACAGAAAGTTATAATCTCTCCGGAGTCATTACAGATGAAGTGAAGCTTGAAGCCGTGGCACCATCCCATCGTGCCTTTTCCACTTTTTGCAAGACCGGCAAACACCTTGTTGATATGCCTCCTGAGGTTATGGCATACAGGAATCATTGTACTGTCTACGAAAGTAATGCCGGAACACCTTCCGAAAGAATATATGCACATGAACAGCATCAGTTCATAGAATACGCGTGGCATAAGCTCAACAAAGCGATTGTAGGAAACCGCATGCGGAAAATAACTTTTCAGCTGCCCCCTGATACAGTTGAGATAGTATTCCTTGAAATTGCGGTAAGTACCGAAATGGTAGCATACAAGTATTGTCATTATCTCGCTTTCCGACATGCGTCCCTTACGGCTTCTGCGCCTCACACCGTCATTACTAGATGAAGGCAAATGCATATTTTTTGAAAGTTCGACACTCAAATTCTTTTCAAATTCATCGATAATACAGAAAATTTCAGTAACTTTGTCCTTGGTAATCATCGCTTATATTATTTGTAACTATTTGATTTTCACCTATAAAGATACAAAATATTTGCGAGATTACCAATTTTTATGTATGTTATTTTATCCAGAACTCACGTAGGATATGTGTGAGAGGTGGGGTAAAGACTACCGGGCATTCAAACTCATGCGTAACAACGCCGACTACAAGGCATACATGACTTACTTGAACTATGCTCCGGAGATTCAGTCCATGATATATACCACTAATTGGATCGAGCGTCCCAACCGTGATTTCAGGAGAGTGACCAGAATGCGTACAGCCATGCCTAACGAAGAATCAGTACTGACGCTCTTGGGCAGTGTCGCCATGGAACACAAGGCTTTTGACCGGCTGCTACCCAACATAACCTGCGACAAGACTCTGTTTCCGGACTAATGGAATAGTTTTTTAGCAGAAAAGCCTGCCTGAAAGCAAAAAAGGAGTCGCCACCATGACGACTCCGGGATAGTTCTTGCTATCAGTATAGGCCTAGCCATGTTGCTGACGGGGTGCTCCTCTGCAGAACCCGTTCCTCGTCCAGATACAACATAAAATTCACTTTTTTGATATGAAATACAAAATTGTCTGTTAACTTTGCATCATCACTTCTAAGGCAAACTTGCATCAGACACACTCAGTGAAACACTACACTTTTTTTAATCATAAAATCTGCAAGTTTATTACCCTAAAGATAAGAAAACTTGCAGATTCATCAAAGACTTTTATTGATTAAATTACTGAATACCAGTAGATAATAACCTTTTTAAGGGGCGACTAATTAGAATTTAGGGAAATTTCTTTTATTAATTAAATCACTTACAAACATAATAATGAAGCCTTATCTTAATCATTTATATTTAGATTTTATTCATATCTCATTGACTTTGCTGGATGTACACGTGAAACAAGAAAGCTTGGTGCTATAAGCACAAAAACACTTATAAGTAAAGTGGCAACATTAAGTAATATAATTAAAGGTAAATTAATTTCAACTGGTACGGTCTTAACATAATAAGTTGAAGGATCTAGAGAAACAATACCTGTCAGTTTTTGTAATAAAACTAGTCCAAAACCAATAATATTTCCAATAATCATACCTTTCCCTATAATAAAAATAGCAAACCATAAAAAAGTTTTACGGATTATCGTATTCTTTGCACCAAGAGCTTTTAAAATACCTATCATACTTGTACGTTCAAGAATTATTATGAGTAATCCTGAAATCATTGTAAATCCAGCAACACATAGCATAAGTGCCAGTATTATCCAAACATTTAAATCTAAAAGATCAAGCCATGAAAAAATTTGTGGATTCGCCTCTTGAATTGTTTCTGAAGAATAGGCTTCTCCATAAGTATCAGTAGTTCTATTTACTTTAGAAATAAGAATATTTTCGACATTATTAATCTTATTGAAATCATTCACAATAAGTTCTGCACCTGTAACTTGTCCTGTGTCCCATCCATTAAGACGGGATGCAGTATAAAGATCGGTAAAACAGATTGTTTTATCATATTGTGTAAGGTTTGTTTGATAAACTCCTGATACAGTAAATCGTCTCATTCTGACATCATCATTATCAATAAAATATGCAAACACCTTATCACCAGTATTTATCTTGAGCATATCCGCCATAATCTTAGATATAACAATCTTATTATGGCTTTTATTGTCACTAAATGCAGGAATAGTACCACTTATCATATTATTGTGGATAAAAGCAGTATCGTATTCTGAAGCAATGCCCTTAAAAGCTATTCCCAGAAAATCGCTGTCTGTCTTCAATATGCCTTGTTTAATTGCATAACGTTGTACGTGCTTAACTCCATTAATGGATTTCAATACATTCATCATACTATCAGGCATAGCAATAGGCTTCTGTTCATAGCCATGTAGCGTCATAAAGTTCGCAACAGTAATATGGGAACCAAAGCCTATAACTTTATCACGTATAGTATGCTTAAAACCTAAAACAATACATACAGAAATTATCATTACGGCTAACCCTACGGCAACACCTGCTGTTGCGATATGGATTGCCGGCTTACTAACTTTTTGCTGAGCGTTATTGTCTGAATAAATACGCTTTGCTATATATAATGGTAAATTCATTCTTCATCAACCCTCCCCGGATAAGTTTCAAGCGCTTTTCGTAATATAAAAAGCGCACGTATTAAATCTTCTTTTTTTAACACATATGCTATACGTACTTGATTATATCCGGCTCCAGGTGTTGTATAAAATCCTGACGCTGGAGCCATCATGACAGTTTCACCTTCATAATTAAATGTTTCCAAACACCAACGGCAAAACTTTTCACTATCATCTACAGGTAGTTTTGCAACAGTATAGAAAGCCCCCATGGGTATAGGTGAATAAACACCTGGTATACGATTAAGGCCATCTATAAGACATTTACGACGTTCCACATATTCGTCATATACGCTACGTGAATATTCTTCTGGCACATCAAGAGATGCTTCTGCTGCTATTTGTCCGATTAATGGCGGTGACAAACGGGCTTGACAAAATTTCATCACGGCTTGACGTACATCCAAATTTTTAGTTATCAAGGCTCCAATACGTATTCCACACTCGCTATATCTTTTACTAACAGAGTCAATAAGAACTACATTTTGCTCAATACCTTCAAGATGACATGCACTGATATAAGGCGAACCTGTATATATATATTCACGATAAACTTCATCAGAAAAAAGATACAAGTCATACTTCTTAACCAAATCTCTAATCTGGTTCATTTCACGTCTTGTATACAAATATCCTGTAGGATTATTGGGGTTACAAATAAGTATTGCACGTGTACGATCATTTATCAACTCTTCAAATTTCTCAACTTTTGGTAAAGAAAATCCTTCATCTATAGTTGTTGCAATAGTCCTTATTTTTGCTCCAGCAGAAATAGCAAAAGCCATATAATTAGCATATGCAGGTTCAGGAACAATTATCTCATCTCCTGGATTTAGACACGACATGAAAGCAAAAAGAACAGCTTCACTTCCCCCACAAGTTATTATAATATCATCAGGACTTACATTAATGTTGTACTTTTTATAATAATTCACAAGCTTCTTTCTGTATCCAAGATATCCTTGTGATGGTGAATATTCAAGAATTTCTCTATCAATATTACGTATAGCGTCAATAGCAACTTTGGGTGTAGGCAGATCTGGCTGTCCTATATTAAGATGATATACTTTTATTCCGCGATTTTTAGCAGCTGTCGCTAACGGAGCTAATTTTCTTATTGGCGACTCCGGCATTTCTAATCCACGTACTGATATTTGAGGCATAATTTGATATTTTCTAACAAAATTAATATAAACTTTAATAAAAGACTAATCAACAATAAAATTTATTTCATCAGTCAATGTTGCAAGATTACTATCAGTTGAAAAAGTTCCATGACACACCAAAACGTAGCACTCTTCCATTCAAAGGATAATGAGGAACGAGGAAATATTCACCTGCACTTGCATTAACATGGCTCATCATAATGAAAAATCGCGTATGCTTTAGATGTAAATTGGCGTATACATTTACATAAGGATAATTCCCTATTTCAACATTATTCTCACCATTGTCCTGTACGGTATATTGACCTAATGCCGGACTATAATCCAACGCTTTATACTTTGTAAAATAACGCAAATCAGCCCCGAGATCAACACTTAACACACGAGCGACCTTAAACTTAAAATATAAATTAGTGTATATATTTAACAGAGGAACAGGCAAAACTTCTTCGTTACTTGATTTCTGATATGTTATCTGATTTTCCCAATTAAGAGGGCCAAATTTAAAATCCTGTGACAATTGCAAAGTGAATAGATTTATATTCCCAGAGCATTGCTTTACAGAAACCACATTCCCTGCCCGATTAAAATTATCAGTAATTGTATAACTCTGACTCAAATATGTATAATCTTTTAAATCATCAACAGCTACACGCAATGTAGTATGAGTACGCCTTAAAGAAAAGACACCTTCTATACGGGTACGTATTTCTTTACTAAGACCATCATTATCCCACCAAAAATGTTTTGAATGATAATGTCTATAATAAAATGTTGGGTTAAGGCGATAAAAAAACATCCGTGCAGCTAGAGTTATAGTATCATTAAACAGACGAAAATTAAGATCTGCGTTTGCATCAACTTTCAATTGTCCGGCGTCTTCTCCTGCAAGCCATGCTTCAGCTGTAACATCATAATGCAACGTTGTTCCTTGTTTTTTTATTAATTGACCACCAACACTCAAATTATGTTCGTTATAGCTACTTGTTCCGCCTAAAGAATCAGGCAAACTAAAATGCCGTAAATCTGATGTAACAAAAGCCCTTAGTCCTGCTTTTGCCCATTTATTAAAACCTTCCAGCAATGCTATAGCAAATGTATTTTTTAATGAATAATGGTTAGTCTTGTCATAAATTGAATCCCCTTCAAACTTCTCATTAACAGGGAATGTATTTGCATAATAATTTTCAGGAGTTCTATATGCTTGATATATACGACGATAATTATCAAACTTTAAAGTATGTATAAAGCTTGTAACTGGCACGTATTCATCCTTCATCCATGCAGTATCCACATTAGCAACATTTTTATTGTCTATATGAACGTTAAGCAAACTATCTGCGGCTGTCTTATCAAGAACTATTCTATCGCTTGCTGTATTAGTCGTATCGGCAGGTTCATCACCTGCTATTATAGCATTGTCAGGACGCCCTGAAAATGTCTTTTTCTCATCATATGCATTTTCATCAAATTCACGTCCTTCCTTAATAGCTTTCTTCCGTGCCTCTTCTTTTGCCTTATTTGTTTCATTCTCCTTTTGAGAAGCTATTGCGAACTTTCGTGCAGCAATCTCTTCTTCTGTCATTTTTACTTTTCTATTAAATCCCAAATTATAGCGGTGTGTGAAAAATATATGTTGATTATCATTACGATTCCAATTTTGTTCTAAAACGGTAGGTATTTCACTCTCCCTAAAATTATCATCAAATGCTTCAGGATGTGTTATGTACCTATCATCAGTTATACCACCATTTTCCGTCACTTTCTGGTGATTAGTTGATAATAAAATATGAGCATCATATCTGTCACCTAGATATGAGCCATACATAGTATAATTAAAATGCGACGTGCTCTGATTTTGATAATATCCACGGCCATAGATATAATCAAACTTAAAACCTACGCCTAACTTTTTACCTGCATTAACACCAAAAATTGCCTTAAAATGATCTTCACCATTTGTTCTATCACCACATTCATCATAAGAAATATTGGTAATCGGCGAAAGAGTGTTCGTAAAAAGGAATTTGTTGACAGGCGTCAAAAAATAATCATATGGTTGTGTGAATACAAACTGGGACGTTTCATCTCTATCTATATAAATACGACTAATACGTGGCGCTCCTAAGTTTCCTGTAGTATTGTATTCTCCACGCAGGCCTGTTGTAAAAATTGAGTTCATATACATATGCTGCATTGTATCTGGTACAGCAGCCGTACGTTCCCCAAAACGTTCATCAATAGTCCAAACTTTCAATCCTTTTGGAATTTCTTTATTCCCAGATGAAAGTGTATCACTTTTTGAACTTTTATTTGATCCCGCCTGTGTAAACTCGCCCGTATCCGTTAACTGATTATAGTCTTGTGAATAGACCGATAAACAAAATAATATATACGTTATCCCTATTAATAGCCTTTTACTCATTTTATGAAGCGAAAAACACATTCAACAATTTTAAATAACATGGAAGACAATATTACGATTGTGCCAATTTGATGATCTACTTTAAAATAAATTACCATACCAATCAATGCTCCCAACATGAAAATAATATTTAATATATTACGAAGAAACATAAAGCGTTCACCTCGACTTCCATATTTCCCACAAGAATTAAATTTCTTGTTATTATCATCTGTATTTACAATCATTGCTTTTAAATAAAAATATCAAAAATAAGCTTATTTCAAAACATTTTCTTTAATTGTATTAAAAATATAATCTTTACGATCAATGGTCTTTCTTCTAAATTTTGCAGAACCAGGCAACAAACGTGTCTGTTTACGATTTAATGCATTTTCATCATTAATCCATTCTTCTGCTTTATACACATATCCACCTCTAACGCGTTCTTCATCATAAACATATAATATACGTCCCATTGTAACCGTAAGATGGTTATCTTTACAATATGCGATTAAAGTATAATTAAATTTCGTTCTGTCTAAAGACAATAATTTATCTGTAAAAACGAGCCACTCTTTCATACTAGCAACTACAATATGGTCCTTTTTATTGATAAGTGAAATACGACTACCTTCAAGTTGATTTTCTGTTTTAGTTAAACTCGTAAAACAATCAAATATTATATCGTATATATCCTGAGCATTTTTCTTTGGGACATCAATATCTAAGCGCCATTCAACTTTTCCATCAACCTCAGGAACTGCTCCTTTTAAATATTTAGCTTCCGAATCCTCTTTATTATCAATAAATGTACTTGTTGTGACTTTATGATCCTCGGCATTAGGTGCTTCCCAAACACTCTGTGCCAAACCAATCATTGGAATCAAATACATAGAAAGGATAAAAATCAGTTTCATACGAATATATATTTTTGCAAAATTAATAAATTAAAAGTTATAGGCGCAACAATAAGCATAATTTAACAACTAGAATTAGAATAGCAACAAATAAGCACCGATATAAATTACTACATAATGTTTTTATAATTATCAATATTTACCATCAAGTATATTTTGCAGACGAATTAATTCATCTCGAAATTGTGCAGCCTGTATAAAGTCAAGATCTTTTGCCGCTTTTTTCATCATCCTTTGTGTATTTGCAATTGTTTTTAACAACTGATCTTTATTCATCTTGGTTACAATAGGATCCGCAGCAAATGCGACATGGTCTTCTTCAATATAAGCCTCATACTTTTTGTTTGCAACTGGCATATCAATAATACTAGCAGATCCCAATGTATCATGATTTATTACCTTAACAATTTGTTTAGGAGTAATATTATGCTCTTCGTTATATTTCAACTGCTTTTCGCGACGCCTTGCAGTTTCATCTATCGTCATCTGCATACTTGCAGTAATATGGTCAGCATACATAATTACTTTACCATTTACATTCCTCGCCGCTCGCCCTGCAGTTTGAGTCAACGATCTGTGTGAACGCAAAAAACCTTCTTTATCCGCATCCAGTATCGCGACAAGCGAGACTTCAGGCAAATCAAGCCCTTCACGCAATAAGTTCACTCCAACAAGAACGTCAAAAACGCCTTCACGTAAATCATTCATAATTTTCACTCTATCCAAAGTAGCGACATCACTGTGTATATAATTAGCTTTAACATCGTGATTAAGCAAATATTCAGTCAACTCTTCAGCCATACGCTTTGTCAATGTAGTAACCAACGTACGTTCATTTTTCCCATTACGTATAACAATCTCTTCCATGAGATCATCAATCTGATTTTCACTTGGTCTTACTTCTATTTCCGGATCCAACAATCCTGTTGGACGTATAACCTGCTCAACAACAACCCCTCCGGCTTCCTCCAATTCATAATCTGCAGGAGTTGCAGAAACATAAATTACCTGATGTATCATAGAGTGAAACTCTTCAAACTTTAATGGACGATTATCAAATGCTGCCGGCAGACGGAATCCATATTCAACCAGATTAGTCTTTCTCGCCCTATCGCCACCATACATAGCACTAATTTGAGGAACACTCACATGACTCTCATCTATCACCATCAGATAATCTGACGGGAAAAAATCCAAAAGACAATATGGTTTTTGTCCTGCTTCACGTCCATCAAAATATCGTGAATAATTTTCTATCCCCGAACAATGGCCCAATTCTTTTATCATTTCCATATCATACTCCACACGTTCCTTAATACGCTGAGCTTTAATATTATCCCCCAATTCATTAAAGTAATATATTTGCTTTAACAAATCATCTTGTATTTTACGTATAGCAAGTTCAGTTTGCTCTTTTGATGTTACAAAAATATTGGCAGGATAAATTTGATAATTATCAAAAGAAGCAATTCGATGAAAATCAATTGAATCTATTTCCTCAATACTATCAACCTCATCATCCCAAAATGAAATTCTAAGAACATAATTACTATAAGCCATAAATACATCAACAGTATCTCCTTTAACCCTAAAATTGCCTCTCTTGAGTTCTATGTCATTTCGAACATACAAAGCTCCTACGAGGCTACGCAAGAAGTCATTGCGATCTAAAATCTGGCCTCGCTTTAAAGATATTATACTTTTTGCCATTTCAACAGGTCCGCCCATACCATAAATACAGGAGACTGACGATACGACAATAACGTCTTTCCTTCCTGACAGCAATGCAGAAACAGCAGATAAACGTAAACGGTCTATTTCCTCATTAATAGCAAGATCTTTTTCAATATATGTATCCGTCTGTGGTAAATATGCTTCAGGCTGATAATAATCATAGTATGATACATAATACTCCACCGCATTATCAGGGAAAAAAGATTTCATTTCACTGTAAAGCTGAGCTGCAAGTGTCTTATTATGGCTTAAAATTAACGTTGGTTTATTTACATTGGCGATAACATTTGCAACCGTGAAAGTTTTACCCGATCCAGTTACTCCAAGTAACACTTGTGACTTTTCACCATTAAGTACCCCCTCTGTTAATTGCTTAATAGCTTCAGGTTGATCCCCTGTCGGCTTATAATTTGAGGTAAGCTTAAAACCTTTCATATAACAATAAACACAATAAGAATATTATAAATACATAACAATTCAAGATGCAAAAATACAAATATTACAAAGAAATCACCTAATAAAGATATTTTTTCTTAAAAATAAGTTCAAAACTTTGTTACTTAATAGAATAATATGTACTTTTGCAAGCCAAATATTGAATTATGAAGAATAATATTATCATCTCCATATTTGCTGTCGTGTTGTTTTCTGGATGTGCACACGAATTCAATCAAGTTTATAAGTCACAAGACTATAATTATAAGTATGAATATGCAAAAGAGTGTTTTGCGTATGGCAAATATACACAGGCAATTACTTTGCTTGAAGAACTTGTAACAATTCAAAAAGGAACAGACAATGCTGAAGAAAGTCTATATATGCTTGCAATGGCACAATTTTGTGACAAGGACTATGAAAGTGCTGCAATGACTTTTAAAAAATACTATAAGACATATCCCAAAGGTATTTATTCAGAAATGGCCTCATTCTACATTGGCGAAAGCCTGTTTATGAGTACACCGGAACCAAGATTAGATCAAACACAGACTGTAAATTCAATTGCTGCTTTTCAAGAATACTTGGATATATATCCAGAAGCCTCTTTAAAAGGTAAAGCACAGAAACGCCTTTTCGAATTACAGGATAAACTTGTAAAAAAAGAATTATATTCTGCACAATTATATTATAATTTAGGTACATATTTTGGTAATTGTACAAGTGGAGGAAGCAATTATGAAGCATGTATTATAACGGCACAAAACGCAATCAATGATTATCCATACAGTTCTTTGCGCGAAGACTTTGCTGTTTTAATAATGAAAAGTAAATTCGAATTGGCAGAACAAAGCGTTGAATCAAAGAAAATAGACCGCTATCGAGATGCAGAAGACGAATGTTATGGATTCATTAATGAATATCCAGACTCAAAGAATAAGGCATTAGCAGAAAAATACATATCATCTTGTAAGAAATATACCAAAGAGAAATAAATATAACATAAAGAATATGGACTACAAAAAATCAAAAGCACCATCAAACACCGTAACCAGAAACATTATGGATTTATGTGATGAGACAGGCAACATTTATGAAAGTGTTGCTATAATCTCAAAACGTGCAAACCAAATTTCTGTAGAAATAAAACAAGATTTAAGTAAGAAGCTAGCAGAATTTGCTTCATACAATGATAGTTTAGAAGAGGTTTTTGAAAATAGAGAGCAAATAGAAATATCAAGATATTATGAAAAACTCCCTAAACCGACATTGTTAGCTACTCAAGAATTCATTGATGGCAATATATATTGGCGTGACGGTCAAAAAGACAATTTAAAAGATATGCAATGATACAAAGGAAACAAACTTTATTCCTTTTGGCAGCATTAATTTTAAATATAATCTGTCTATGCTTGCCGTTAGGACATTTTGTTGCAGATGGAAATATAAATTCCACATCTACAATGTTTAATTTGTGGATTACGATGCCGAATGGAAGTCATAATTATTCTGTATGGGTCCTTTTTGCAACTTTACTGATTACATGTCCGATTTCGCTGATTGCAATTTTTATGTATCACAACAGAATTGTACAAAGTCGATTCTGTATATTTAACATATTATTAATCTTAGGATGGTATGCAGTTTACGCTGTGTTTGCAATAAATTTAACGGAATCTATAGGACATTACAAAATTTCCTTTACATCAATACTTCCACTTATAGCTGTTATTTTATATTTAATGGCAAGAAGAGCTATACTCGCAGATGAAGCATTAGTCAGAGCTGCAGATAGAATCAGATAGATGATATGATACCAGTAATATATTATCAATAATATAATGGCTGTCTCAAAGATAAGTAATGAGGCAGCCATATTTATATGATACATATTCAATAACACTAAGTTTTAAAGTCTTTATATATTTCTACTTTTTATTTATAAATCAAACATTAAATTATCCTACAACATTGAGGCTATATAAAATGGATATACAAGATACAATATGCGCAATTGCAACAGCGAATGGTGGAGCTATAGGCATAATACGAATATCAGGACAAGATGCTATAAGCATCACTGATAAGATTTTTTATCCAGTGGGAAAAAAGTGTATGCCATTAAGTAAAAAGGCTGCGAATACCATAACCTATGGCCTAATAAAAAATAACGAAAAAGAAATCATTGACGAAGTTCTTGTAAGTATTTTCAGAGCACCGCATTCATATACAGGAGAAAATTCAGTAGAAATATCATGTCATGGGTCATCATATATATTGCAAAACATTATGCAATTATTAATCAAAAATGGATGCCGCTCAGCCGGCCCTGGTGAATATACACAAAGAGCCTTTCTTAACGGGAAGATGGACCTAAGTCAGGCAGAAGCTGTTGCAGATTTAATTTCTGCAACATCAGCAGCTACACACCACATGGCAATAAATCAAATGCGTGGAGGCATCAGTAAAGAATTATCACTCTTACGTGATAAATTACTTCAACTTACATCTCTAATGGAACTTGAACTTGACTTCAGCGATCATGAAGAATTAGAATTTGCAGACCGTTCAGAACTTAAAGATATAGCTAATCAAATAGAAAAGGTAATAAGTCTACTAACAAATTCTTTCAATATGGGCAATGCCATAAAAAATGGAGTTCCTGTAGCTATCGTTGGAGAAACAAATGCAGGAAAATCAACATTATTGAATGCCTTACTAAATGAAGAACGTGCCATAGTAAGTGATATCCATGGTACTACACGCGATGTTATTGAAGATACTATAAACCTTGAAGGAATAACATTCCGCTTTATTGATACAGCTGGCATACGTGAGACAACGGATGCTATTGAATCCCTTGGCATCAAACGTAGTTTCCAAAAATTAGAACAAGCAAATATAGTTCTATGGGTCATAGATGCTACTTGTGCAGAAAAGCAATATAAGCAACTGTCAGAGCAAATTATACCAAGATGTAAAGACAAGCACCTTGTAATTATACTCAATAAGTTTGATTTACTTAATGAAAATATAAAGAAATCATTGGAAAACAATATAACAAATAAAGATACTGCGGACTGCTCATATATGTCAATATCAGATGGCATTCCATCAAAATATGTTACTATACCTCTATCTGCTAAAAACAAAGATGGGCTTTATGATTTACAACAACAACTAATTGAGTTTACGATTACACCTGACATGTCTCAAAATAGTGTTGTTGTAAGCAACCTACGCCACTATGAGGCACTCAGTCATGCCCTTTCATCTATCCACCGTGTCCAAGAGGGCCTTAATACCCAACTTTCTGGTGATTTGATAAGTGAGGACCTTCGCCAATGTCTTTTTCACCTAACAGAAATTGTAGGTGGCGAAATAACCACAGATGAAGTATTAAGCAACATCTTCAAACATTTCTGCATCGGCAAGTAGGATATTGTAATCAACTGCAACAAATTAGAACCAACTATAATGAAGTCGCTGATTTTCAGCGGCTTTTTTATTTGCTAAAAATCCAGCTATAAACAGTTGGATACTGTTGTTCACCATATTTTTCTACCGTATTTCTACCGCGGAACAATTAAGGGCTTTTGCCCGATGTCACACTGACGCATTTGTTGACGTGTGTTGACAATGGTTTACGTGAGTAGACAAAAAGGGAAATTATCCGAGCTGTAAAAAGCTCATGTTTCACTAAAATATGGAGAATAACAAAAATGGAAGTAAAAAGAATCTGCCAGTGGTGCGGCAAGCCTTTCATGGCCAAAAAGACCACTACCAATTATTGTAGTCCGCAATGTTCCAAAAGAGGTTATAAACACCGGATGAAGGAACGTAGAATGGAAATGCGCGAATTTCAAGAAATGCTGGAGGTAAAGAACAAACTGGAGAGCCAGGAATACTTTACCTTTTCTCAAGCAGCCAGACTAATGGGAGTTTCTCGCCAGTATGTCTATAAACTGGTAAAAGAGGACAAACTTCGTGCATCAAGGTTAAGTTCAAGAATGTCGCTCATCAGAAGAACCGACATCGAACTTATGCTGAAAACAAAACCTTATGAGGCTCTCAGACCAAAAGATGAATTTGACGTTACCGAGTATTATACCGCTGAACAGATTGCGGAAAAGTACAAAGTCAACGCCAAATGGGTGTGGACCTATACCCGGCAAAACAATGTTCCCAAAGTCAGAATCCGCCAGTTCAATTATTACAGTAAAAAGCACATAGATGCGGCATTTGCCAAATATAAGACGGATGACGCCTTAACAGAATGGTATACTCCGGAAGAAATCGAGAAAAACTATGGGATGACACGTGTAGCCATCCGTTCACATGTTTACCGCAACAACATCCCTTCAAAGAAAGAGCACGGCCAGATATTCTACTCAAAGCTTCACTTCGATCTGTCCAAGAAGACAACCGAAGATGATTCTTCAGAATACTATACCGTGCAGGAAGCCATGAAGAAGTATAGTCTCACACGGGATTCTGTTTACGGCATTCTGCAATTCCACGAAATAAAACGGGAGAAAAAAGGGCGCTTTGTGAGATTCCTGAAAGTGGAATTTGACCACATTATGGGCGCCAGATAATGAATCTGTACAGACAGATATACAGACTGGAAAATGATTTTATGCTGAATGCGGTCTGCATAAAGTCATTGTGCATCTTCACCGCAAAATTTAAGTCAACTAATAACATTTGTAACTATGTCAGAATGTAAAACTGTAACTTTGAGAACCCGCCCGTTAAAAAATGGTATGCTTTCCTTCTATCTTGACTATTATCCGGGCTACCGTGACCAGGAAACGATGAAGACTATCCGTCACGAAGGTTTGAACATTTATATCTATGCAAATCCGAAGAATCAGCGGGAACGTGACTTCAATGCAACTATGTCAGAGAAAGCAGAAGCCATCCGATGCCGGCGCTTTGAAGCTATTGTAAACGAACGATATGATTTCTTCGACAAGAGGAAATATAAGGCAGACTTTCTGGAATACTACCGTAAGCAACTTCCCAAGCACGACCAGAAATGGGAATTCGTTTATCAGCACTTCTATAACTTCGTCCATGGCAAATGTACTTTCGAAGAAATTGATGTGGAACTGTGTAACAAGTTTCGTGAGTATCTGCTCAATGCCAGACAGCTAAAACGGGATGGATATATTACACGAAACTCAGCGTCCGGCTACTGGTCCACATTCAGAGGATTCCTGAAAATTCTTTATCGCAATCGGCTGATCAAGGCAAACATAAATGATTTTCTGGAAAAGATTGAACCGGAAGATGTGGTAAAGGACTATCTGAGTGTTGAGGAATTGTACTGTCTGGCTGAAACACCATGCAAGATACCAGTTCTAAAAACCGCTTCCCTCTTTTCGTGCCTGACCAGTTTGAGGCTCAGTGACATACTTACTCTCTGCTGGGAGGAAATCGTTGATTTTGCAGCAGGAGGAAAATGTGTACACACCATCACACAAAAAACAAAGACGGAAGACATTATCCCCATTAGTGATGAAGCCCTGAAGCTGATAGAATACTCACCTGAGAAGAAGGGTTTGGTATTCAAAGGTCTGAAAAGGTGCTGGACCCAGGTTCCCATGAAGGAATGGATTCGTTCTGCCGGAATCACAAAGAATATAACATTCCATTCGTATCGTAGAATATTCGCAACCCTGCAAGGAGCTGCAGGGACCGATATCCGTACCATACAAAGTATGATGGCTCATAAGAGCATAACCACGACTCAAAGATACATGAAAGTAGTGGACAGCAACAAGCGTGAAGCGAGCAATAAGATTACCCTAAAAAGGAAAGAATAGCAGTCTGTATCCTATATAAATAATATGCCTAAAGTATGATTATAGTATGATTTAGAGTATGATTTTCGTACTTTAGGCTTATTTTTCTTAAAATCTCAACGATTATCCGTCACTAATTACAACTATTTGGAAATAGAAAATATATTTGCCATAAAAACTAATACATATAATTACAGGACATGACAAACAATATTAAATTATCGGCACGAAAGACAAGTTTCATACTTGCAGTAAGTTGTATCCTTTTTTCAGTAATTGCAACATATCTGTACATTAATCACCAGATAGATCTGACCAGATATACAACACCTATAATATTAGGAACTGTTGTAATAATCATAACGTGCGGAGGATTACAACGTGTATTCTATATATTCCTTACGGATGAATGTCCGCAGATTTTTTCTGATAATCAAAGAATTTCTATACCTGACAAGGTTATTCCCAAACCAGATATGATGATTGAAGAATGCAATGAACCAACTATAGAAGTTTCAGATATAGAAATGATTAAAGTTAGCAATACCACAGAAGTTATTTCAATGATTGAGTTACCAGAAAAGACAAAGAATACTGATACGACAGAAAATAAAGCTGTCAGCTCTGAAATCGTTACATCCATTACAATATCAGAGCAGCATGATGATTCGAAAGAAATCAAAGTTTTGGAGCAACAACCTACCTCAGAAGTTAAACCCGAAGCTTTTTCATATCTCCAGGGATTCGAAAGCCGTATGGAAGAAATTCAGAAGGAAGAATTAGAGAGAAAAATAATGATTATAAATGCTATTCATGAATATACCACCTATTCTACCGCAAAATTTCTTACCAAAGAGAATCTGCTTATACTACATGAAAACATAGACCATTTGGCAAGTGGGCAATCAGATTTGTATAAACCCATCCGTTCAAAAATGGAAACTCCTCTTACATCACCTTCATTACGACATTTTGTCTGGAATATAGGCGAACGGTTAGGCATATCATTATCAGAAAGAGCCAATTTCATAAAAACCATATTTCCTAATGAATTAAAAAATGCAACCTTGGGATACCTTGTCAAGAATCTCAAAGATACCATACACAGTCAGATTCCTATTGACAGTCCAAAATATGATGATTTTAAATTTGATTATACTCTTATAAACAAAGCGCAGTGTGAGAAAAAAATGAATTAATACAGACCGGAAAATGATTCTCGTCTCCTATTTTTCTGCATAATGTCATTGATTTAGTTTGTGGCGTATTTAAACACAACAAATAAAGACATTATGCATTTTAAAAATTTAACCTTTAACGATTTACCTACAGTTGTAGGTGAATTATGTAAGAGAATTGAAAGTCTGGAAACTGTATTGAAAAACAGTCTGGCAGTCCAAAACAAGGTCAAAGAGAACCATCACGTTCCTATGACGGTGGATGAAGTATGTACCTACCTTGGTATATCCAAATCCTCATTTTATTATAAGGTCAAGCATGGAGGCATTCCTGTAATCAAACAAGGCAAACATCTTTTTGTCTATCGTGATGAACTGGACAAATGGCTTGAGACCGGAAGAAAGGTACAGGTTCCACTGACTTTTGAAGAAGAACAGACACAGATGCTTGCTGCCACCCGTCGTAAGGCTAACCCTAAAAACGTATAAAGCCTATGGACAAGACAGACATTAGAATTCCTACTGACGAGGAATTGACCGCTTATATGGAGGAATCTGCTGTAAGTGCAAACGGAGCTTATGAACAGTCACCGGTTGTATTGATGGTAGATGATGCCGCAATCGGTACACTGGGGAACTTCAGTGCCTCTATAGGCAAAGCCAAAAGTAAGAAAACTTTTAACGTTACAGCCATTGCAGCATCAGCATTGAAAAACGGTACTGTGCTGAAATACCGTTCATCATTTCCAGAGGATAAGCGAACTGTTCTGTACATTGATACAGAACAGGGACGCCATCATTGCCAGAAAGTATTGAAAAGAATCCTGCGCCTTGCCGGACTCCCGGAGGACAAGAATCCAGATAATCTGATTATGCTGGCTTTGCGCAAGTACGCCCCTCCGATACGTCTGGCTATAGTCGAACAGGCTATCGGCCCAATCCCCGATCTCGGACTGGTGATTATAGATGGCATCCGAGACTTTCTTTATGATATCAATTCCCCAAGTGAAGCGACCGATATTATTTCCAGATTCATGCAATGGACGGATGACCGCCAGATTCACATTCATACCATTCTCCATCAGAACAAGAATGACGAGAATGCCCGTGGTCACATCGGCACGGAACTGAACAACAAAGCTGAAACAGTCATGCAGGTAGAAGTGGACAAAATGGACAGGACAGTAAGTGTAGTAGAAGCCATTCATATCCGTGACCGGGAATTTGAACCGTTTGCTTTCCGTATAAACGATGAAGTCTTACCTGAACTGCTGGATTCCTATCAGCCCCAGGAAAAGAAAATTGGAAGACCTGCAAAAGAACCGTTTGATCCGTACAAGGAAATTTCCGAGAGCGTGCATCGGGCAGCTCTGGACGCAGCTTTTACAAACGTCTGTATTACCAGTTATGACGATTATCTGGAACGGCTGAAGGAAGGATATGCCCTGCAGGATATTAAGCTGGGACATAACAAAGCGGTTAAAGTTGCCACCTTCCTCAGTAACAAAAGGATGGTCATAAAAGAGGGAAAGGAATATAAAATCAACCCAGACAGCCATTATTGAATCCGGCTTTACTTTATTGGCAGGGTGTACATATTAGAATAAAGCAAAGGCATAAAGACGTTACAGGGAATATTCATCTTCTCCCCTTTTATTGGATAACCAGAATACTTATATCGTTTATGGTAGCAGTCGAAATGCCAATTTCATTTGTATATACGACACGGCTTGCCGTGCAGTTTCAACAGGTATCTGTTGCGAGATATGCCAAGGTATAACCTCCACTCCGTTATGGTTGTACATTGGCGCTCTCGCCGCTCAGCCACTTCGCCGGTGCGATACTCGCAGGCTCGCACCTTAACCCGTTATAATATTAGATTCTCATGGAAAAAGAAATAATAAAACAAACAGAACAGAACGAGACTCCGGACAACAGGAGAACCGTATTTATCGGGGCCAAAGTCAGCCCCCGACAGAAAGAACATATCAAGTCACTGGCCGAACAATGCGGAATGACCGTAAGCGATTATCTGCTTGCGCGGGCATATAATTATAAGCCAAAAGCAAGACTCTCCAAAGAAGAAGCTGCACTGCTGCAGAATCTGGACAACTGCCGTGCTGACCTGGTGAAATACACATCAGCCCTTCATGGTATGAGTGCAAGCCAACGGCATATGATGTTTAACCAGATTCCATTTATGGTGAACTGGCTGAAGGAGCTTGGCAATGTGGCAGAAAATGTCTGCCAGTTTCTAAATTCCGTAAAAGAACCGAACAGTATTCCAACCAATAATAAAACTGAAGAATCATGATCGCAAAGGCTAAAGCAATATCGCATGGCATAAACGACATCCGTTATATAACCGGCGAATCACATAATAAAAAACATCCGGAAAAAATCTACCGGATATTGGACAATATGATGCCATCGGAACCAGATGCAATGGGTGTCTGGAATTCCATGCAATTTACTCTTTCCCGCTTCCGTCCGGTGAAGAATTCAGTCATCAGAATTGAACTTAGTCCGTCACCCGAACATACCAAGGACTTCACCATTGAAGACTGGCAAAAACTTTGGCAGGATTTCGCAACAGAGTTTGACAAACAGGTGTTTAAAGACAAGGACGGGAAAGCACGAAACTGTCCGACCAATCTGGCCAACAGCAAATACACAGTCTGGCTCCATATGGAATCCAATAGCGGAGTTCCTCATCTTCATGCTGCTGTCTGCAGGATGGATGAAGACGGAAAGATTAACAACGACCACAATATACACCTTCGTGCCCAGTGGGCAGCAGAAAGAGTGGCAAAGAAACGTGGATGGACAACAGCAAAACAGGTAAGAAATGTCAACATGCCATTGGTTACACGAGATTGTATGAATGTCCTTAAATCCATGTCATCATGGTCATGGGATGAATACAAAGCAGCATTGACAAAGAAGGGATATACCATACATGAGCGAAAGGACGATGATGGTATTCTTCACGGATATGCTATCATGAAAGGAAAGACGAAATACAAAGCTTCCGATCTGGGTATTGGTAGAAACCTGATGGTTTCAAAACTTCCTGCCACTTGGGAGAAACTTCATTATAGGTCAGATATTGCAGCGAACAACAAACCTAAAGACACTGATTCGAAACAGATTCAGAAGCCATCGGCATCCGCTGATTATACCAAATATAAGATCTACAATCCGAATACGGTTCCCTATACATTGAGTCACGAATGTCAGGAACATCGGTTCTACATTCCAGAAAAGGTACTCAACCATTTTAACGATGAATTTGATTATCGTTTCGTCTCCAATTCACAGGAGTTAACCGATATGGCAGTAGCAATATTTGTCGGATTGCTGGAAGTCCCCAATGCACCAACCGGAGGTGGCGGTGGTTCACAAAGCGAATTACCATGGAGAGATAAGGACGAGGATGATCTCTTATGGGCAAAAAGATGTGCCCGTGCTGCCATTCGTACCTTAGGAAAGAAACCGAAAACTGGATTAAAACGATGAGCTTATGAAAAAGAAATTTGATTTTACCGCTGAAATGAAGGAAGTGCAGGTTACCAAAAGTACTCCTCAAAATGAATATCTTGAAGAAGAAAAACGTCTGCTTGGTATAAACGTAAAAGAACTTGCCGAGTTGAATGACAATGTGTATGGATTGAGGACGGATCTTACCGCATTGGTAGATTTACTAGGAAAATACAAGTTGTCTATTGCCCAGGATACGCAAGAACAGGCTGTAAAATTTGGCAATACCGTTCTTGGCCAGTTTATTGACCAAATTGAGATCAAATGCACTGAGGCAGAACAAAGGATTACTCAAATGGATAACCGTATTTCTCTATCACATAAAGCATTTTATATGTTGATTGTCATTCTAATAGCCCTATCCTCTTTCTTGGTCTGTATGATCGTGGCGAATGTAGAATTTGTGCATTCCTGGTTAATTTGGAGAATGGTTGCTGCATGTGGGCTTATTGTGATCTTGGGAATTACGATGGTGATAGTGGTGATGATAATATGTAAAGATAAAAAATAAACACATGAGTTTCAACCGAAGAGATTATAATCGGTTGAAACTCTATTTTAATTCATTGATTATTCAAAACGTATTTGTTTGTAAGTTTTATTTCCCTAGCGATTTGAACATTTTTGCGATACAACGTTTCTTTTGCTCCATATTGGGATGGACATAAAGATTAAGCGTTGTAGTAATATTAGAGTGTCCTAGTAATACACTAACAGTTTTATAGTCACAATTACTTTCTATACAGCGTGTAGCAAAGCTATGGCGAAGACCATGAAACTTTAATTTAGGAATATCTAGCTGATTCATGAACCGTTTATAATAATTACGGTATGTTCGTGGTTCTGTAGGAGAAATATCATTAGTAAGTACATAATAATCTGCATTAAATACTTTCTTAAGGGGTTTAACTAGGGCCAAAAGTTCTTTACTCATAGGTATTTCTCGACAAGAGTTCTGTGTTTTTGGAGTATTAATAATAAGTTCTGTGTGCCTTTTTCCACCTTCAATTATATATATACGCTCTATAGTGCGTTGAACATTAATAGTTCCACTAATCTCATCGATATCACTCCAACGGAGAGCACATACTTCACCAATACGAAGTCCTGTAGTCAGACATATATAGATACCTAAATTACGAAACGTGAAATTTTGTCGAATGTAATCAAGTATTTTCTTATGATGAGCTATTGTTAGCACTTCTATATTATTATTTTTGCTAATTGTGGGATACTTAATGTCCCATTCATAATAATTCATCCATTCATGTTTTACTCCGAACTTCATAACCATTTTAAGAACTATAAGTATGTCCTTGATTGATTTGGCACTTAGTCCACTTTCCATTTTCTCTAAAACGAAATTTTGTACACTCTGTTCAGGAAGCGAATCATTCTCTCCGAAAGCCGGGAGAATATGATTCTCTAAAATTAGTACGTATGCAGCCATTGTAGACTGTTTCACATAAGACCTTTTATAGTCTTTCCAAGCAATAGCAATTTCTTTAAGTTTCTTGTGATTCATAAATAATCGATATTAATTCATATAATTAGAGATATATAATATGTAATGTTCCAAATCTGAGATTTCCGGAGTTTACAGGAGAATGGAAAAAGTGTATTATAGGTGAATTAACTATTAAAGTAGGTAGCGGGGTTACACCAAGAGGAGGTGAAACTGTATATAAATCTGAAGGTCATCCTTTTGTCCGTAGTCAGAATGTGGGATTAGGACATCTGATATTGGATGATATTGCATATATAGATGAAGATACCCATCAACGGCAAAAGAATACAGAATTACAGTTAGATGACGTACTTCTTAATATAACGGGAGCTTCCATCGGTCGTAGTGCTTTGGTAAATCAACAGATTGTGGGTGGTAACGTGAATCAGCACGTGTGCATTATTCGTGCGAATAAAAAGCTTATACCCTCTTTCCTTTGCAATTTTTTGTTGTCTCAATATGGGCAAAAACAAATAGAAAGTTTTCAAGCTGGAGGGAATAGGCAGGGGCTAAATTTTGAGCAAATCAAATCTATTAAAATCGGATTGCCATCAGTAGAAGAACAAAAGAAAATTGCAGATTTATTACTGCTTATTGAACAACGCATTACTACTCAAAACAAAATCATTGAGGATTTGAAAAAACTAAAGTCCGCA
>ERZ779643.219-NODE-219-length-54714-cov-4.460528_pt1 | contig 54714 bp, 62 predicted proteins | sample MGYA00511564_ERZ779643 | MGnify/ENA primary metagenome ERZ779643 (study PRJEB29588, sample SAMEA2147114) | human gut metagenome | biome: human gut; feature: human-associated habitat; material: faeces | place: Denmark | collected 2008/2010 ...
CCTCCGACCTCACGCTTATCAGGCGTGCGCTCTAACCAGCTGAGCTACAAGCCCATTTTCTTGCTGACTTCTTAATTTTACTAAACTTTAATTTATTTTGCAACTGTTTTTTTATTATTTTTAATAATTTTCGTTTAAACTATTTGTTTTTTTAGAAATAGGCTTCTTCGTTTTACTTATAGTAAATTTAAAAAGGCTTATTTCTTGTATGAAAGTAATCATCTTGCTCATATAATTTAGTATGGATACAGAAAAGAAACTATCATTAAAACGAATTGATATAGAAAGCTTTATATGGATTATCTATATTTTTTTAATCGGTTTTAATTTATACTCTAATTATTTAGAAAAACTTTATCTTAAGACTAATCAACCTTTCTATAAAAAGAAATTTCAAAATATTAATAAAGTTGTTTTAACAGTTATTCTTTTAATTTATATTTATTTTGTTTATATTGCTTATCAAGATGAGACTAGCTTAACAAGATATAATTCTAATAAGAAGAAAAAATTCTATACCGATTTAATCTTTATAGCTAGTATTCTCTTTTTAATTGGAGGAGCTATAAGTTTATATGTAGCCTCTAAGAGTGATATTATTGATGAAGAACTTCCTCTTATTTAATATAACGATAACTCTTATTATTTTCTAAAGTAATTCCATTTAATTCATAGATTTTAGAGACCGTAGTTACAACATAATTATTTTCTTTTAAGTAAGGTAAAATTATCTCTAGAGCTTTAAAAGTCGTTAAATAAGTATCATGCATCAAAATAATACTCTTATCTTCAATACTATTAATTAATCTTGATGATATTTTATTAGCATCTCTTAATTTCCAATCTAGGGTATCATTATTCCAAAGAATATAAGGTCCTAGATTATAATTTTTGATAGTTTTTGTAATATTTCCATAGGGTGGTCTTACTAAAGTGGATTCATAACCAGTTAAGTTTTTAATATATTTTTTAGTCTTAGTAATTTCTTCTTCCATAGTAGCTTGGCGCATTTTAGTAAATGAACGATGAGAATAACCATGGACTCCTATTTCATTACCATTTTTAATTGACTTCTTTAAAATATCTTTATAATTAAGATTAAGCTTATTTCCGAGGACAAAAAAAGTTGCATTATAATTGTATTTTTGTAATAAATCAATGATTTCTTCCGTAAAACTACTAGGACCATCATCAAAAGTTAAAGCTACATATTTAAGAGGTTTCTTTTCTTTAATATTATCTTTTTCTTTATCATCAATATCATTATTTTCATCTAGGATTTCATTTTTTTTAGAATTATTTTCTTCATTGGTAATTTTATCCTCTCTACTCGTCGTATCTATTCCTAGATTTTGATTATGAGTTACTGACTGTTCAGATATTTTAATAGGATTTAAAAAAACTATAATCCCAATAAATATTAAAACAAGACTATAGCTAAGTAAATTTTTCATCTAATCACCCATTTTTATTATGGGCTTATTTTTATTATTTATACTAATCTTTACGAACGCGATGAGTACGAATTCCTACATAATTAGGTAGTTCTTTAAAATCTTTAAGAACCGATACGGAAGCTTTTTTATCCATTGAAGTTACAATCCAACCTTCAAGATAGTGTGGAGGAATAATCGTAAGGGGAAACATATGATATTTAATGCTATCAAGAATACGTTTATTAACAAAGTCAGGGAAATATTTCTTGGCATTAAGAGCAGCTTCTTTACCATGGACAAGTCCGTGCCATTCTTTGATATTTTTATGTTTTTTAAAATATCTTAAAAAATAAGTAGGGTCAAGCTCATATAATTCTTGATTAAATTGCCAAGCTTGGGGATAAAAGTCATGTAAAAGCCCAGCTATTGTCGCATCATAGACATTTAGATTATAAAATTTAGCCACTAAAAAGGATTTAAAAGAAACAATGATTGAATGTTCCCAGACTGAGTTCTCATGATGAAGAAATAGTTTACGACGTTGAAATTCGTCATTCAAAAGAATAGGTTCAACTATCTTAAACCATTCATTAAAATAAGTACATTTATTAATAGGTTCTAAATCATTATAGACATCTTTATTATAATAACTGTTATTCACTTTCTAACTCCTTTATTGCTTCTTTAAGACTAGATACAGAGATTATTCTAATATTAAATTTATAATCTTTTGCTACTTTTTTAGCTTCTTCATAATTATCTTTAGGAACTAAGAAGATATCAGCCTTATTTTTAACCGCCCCGATTAATTTATATTTAACGCCCCCAATAGCGCCGACGGTGCCATCAGGCGCTATGGTGCCAGTACCAATAATCTTTCGCCCCTTAGCTAGGTCTAGGGGACTAATAGCATCATAGATACTTAAAGACATCATTAAGCCGCCAGAAGGACCAGATTCATTGGTTTTAGCTTGTAATTTTATTTGGGGCTCAGTCGTTACTTCATTAACATTAGTTAAAGATACGCCGATTAGTTTACGACCATCTTCTTCATAGACAACCGACTTTACACTTATAAGATTATCTTTTCTTACGACTTCTAAAGTAAGATAATCCCCTACTTCTTTAGTGGCTACTATTTTCTTAATCGATTCAATATCACTAATATCTTTACCCTCTACTCTTTTAATTTCATCAAATAATTTAAGTTCGGTATCACCACTATCTAAATAAGTTATAACATGTCTCGTATTAGTAATGGTAGAGGGTTTACCGGCCTCTTTAAAAGCGGCAAGTTTGGCATTACTAATGGATTCTTCCATACTAAGTTTTTCTCTTTCATTAGCATCTTTAATTGACTCATCATCATACTTAATTTGGTCTTTACTAACTAAATCCCAATTCTTATTTAAATAACTTAATCCTACAAAGAAGGGTGAAGCTTTAACGACACTAACATAAGCCATTCCCAAAGTCCCATTAATCTCTTCTTTCGTATTATCTACTGTAATACGATCACTTAAATCAATAAAAGAACCTGGAGTATAAATGACATAAGGAGTATCAATCCAAAAAAGAGTAATTATTCCCAGCGTAAATATTATATAGCCAAGATTTTCTTGGATAATTTTTTTTAATTTTGCATAGTATTTATTAGTCAAATTGAATCACCTTATTTAATTATACCAAAAAAGGATAAAGATATGAAACGAAATTTACTTATTATACTTTGTTGTCTATTTATAGTTTACTTATTGTTTACAAATACTGGAATCATTGCCAGTTCTATTTTAAATAGTTGCAAGCTTTTTATTACCAAGGTCTTTATTTCTTTGTTTCCAATGTATATTTTAAGTAAAGTCTTAATTAATTATAACTTTCCCTACTACATTTATCGGTTAACAAAGTCAAATTATCTTTATATCTTTCTTTTAAGCCTTTTATGTGGAAGTCCTAGTAGTTATATTATTCTTAATGACTTAGTTATTAAGGGCATAATTAGTAAAGAAGATGCTAATTCTTATATAATGGCTAACTTCTTTCTTAATCCTCTCTTCTTGTATACGATGTTAAAACTATTCCTACCACTTAATATCGTCTTTAAGATTATATTTATCTCTTATTTTAGTAATATCTTATTATATTTTATTCATAAGACTAAAGGTAAACCTCTAAAAAGAAATAAAGAAATTTCTTTAGGAGATTTACTAGTAGAGGAAGTTAATAATGCTAAAGACATCTTTTTAAATGTCCTAGGTATGATTATTCTTTTTAATCTTTTAAGTCTTTTAATTCCTAAAGATTTAGGCTTTTTAGTAGGTATTTTAGAAGTCAGTAATGGTCTTAATTATTTAGTTACTTTAAATACTTCTTTGATGTCTAAAAGTATGATAGCTTTAATCTTTATTAATTTTGGTGGTATTTCTATCTTTATGCAGATTAAAGCAGTTTTAAAGAATAGTTATATCTCACTTACTAGATATATCTTAGGAAGATTTTATGCCTCTTTTTTAAGTGTTAGTATCTTTTTACTTAGTTATTTTCTTGGACTTTAAGCTCGTATGAGGCATAATAATCACTTATTAGGGAACTAGCAGGAATAAAGAGTTTTACTTCATACATATCAGTAGTTTCTTTATAGCTAGGAGCCTCTACTAAGGTATAACAAGAATTATTATAAGTATAAGAACTTAAATTCTTAATAGAGGTATTATTAATATTAAGACGCAAATTATCATTTTTCTTTCCACAAAGAAGAACTTTATAAGAAGTATCTTTCCTATTATTAGTAATGCCAATGATATTTCCTTTTTCTTTAAAAGAATCAACATCAGTAAGTTTAGCAAGGTCATGTTTAATTTCCGGAGCAATATCAATAACTAAATTAGAAGTAGTATAAATATTACTCATATTTTTCTTATAAAGATAACTAGCAATATTAAAAGCCACTATTATGAGAATTAAGGTGATGATTAAAGACTTTAAAAACTCATTAAAAATATAATTATTTAAGATTTTTGGATACATAACTACCACCTATCATTATAATCAGTATAGCACATTTATTTTACAATGCCTATAACATGGTCATTAAAAGCCTGGGTAATCGTAATATCATAGAACTTATTATGTTCAAGACTTTTATTTACCAAAACTTTTAAGTAAGTCGAAGTATGTCCAATGGAAGTATCATCTTTTACTTCTTCAATTAAGACCGGAAAAGTCTTACCAATTTGGTCTTGGTTATAAATAAGTTCTAATTTATCAGATAAAGCAATTAGTCTTTTAGCACGCTCTTTTCTGATGTTTACAGGTACTTGATTAGGCATTTTAGCAGCCACTGTCCCGGTTCTTTCGGAATAAGGAAAGGTATGAATTTTACTAAAGCCAACCGTCTCGCAAAATTCTAAACATTCTTCAAAATCACTTTCCGTCTCACTAGGAAACCCGGTAATAACATCGGTAGTAATATTAATATCGGGAATACATTCTCTAATCTCTTTAATTTTCTTTAAGAACTCACTCTTATTATATTTTCTATTCATAAGTTTTAAAATCTTATCAGAACCCGATTGTAAAGGAATATGCATATGATGACAAACTTTAGGATTAGTCTTTAACATTTCCATAAATTTTTCATCTAATTCGGTTATTTCAATACTAGATATACGGATGTTTTTTAAGCCGGCAATTTTTGACATAGCATTAATTAAATCTGTTAAATCATGGTCAGTACCACGACCATAAGAACCAGTATGAATTCCGGTTAAAACGATTTCTTGATGCCCATTATTAACTAGGTTTTCGGCCTCTTTTAAAGCCACATTAAAATTCTTACTTCGGATATTTCCCCGCATATAAGGAATAATGCAATAAGTACAAAAATTATTACATCCATCCTGAACTTTAATAAATCCTCTAGTATGAGTTGTAAACTTATCAACTTCCATATCTTCAAAGTCTAAATCTCTTGTCCCTGCAAAATAGGTATACGGAGTCTTAGAGGCTAAATAGTTATTAATAAGGCTAACTATCTTAGATTTACCATTATTTCCAATTAGAATATCAATATTTAAATCTTTTAACTCTTCTTGATGATTTTCTGCTGAACAACCACAGACAACTAAAACTCCCGTAGGATTTTCTCTTTTCGTATGGCGAATTAGTTTTCTTGATTTACTATCGGCCATATTAGTCACAGAACAGGTATTAATGATAACAATATCACTCTTAGCATCTCCTTCTACTAGTTTATATCCTGCCTTAAGAAGATGCTCTTGCATCACTTCTGATTCATAGGTATTTACTTTACATCCTAAAGTTATTATTTTAAATGTCATAACTACTCCTAACTAAAATTAAATGGTCCTAATGACTATCTTTAATCTTTTTTCATCAATGTAGCAGTATTCTATCCTACCCTTACTTATAAAGTCAATAATTTTAAGTTACTTTATAAATTTTTTAATGAATCTGCTAATTTTCGTAACTAAGGTAATTATAAGTAATATAGTTAGCAAATGCAATATTATTCTTTTAATAAATATTTTTTATTCTGAATAAATCAAAAAAATTAGGTGGTAAGCCTAATTAATGTTTAATAAGTATACTCTTTAAGTTTAATTACTTAATCCATAATTTGAATCTGATATCATGCAAAATTTGGATTATTTCTGCAAAAGCAAAAAAGCCTAAAGACAAGCCACAACTAATTAAAAATATTATTAAAAGAAATGCCAAACTTATTTTTTCAGTTTCTATAGCAATAACACTCAAAATTACAACGCCAATGATTATTATTGCATAACCAATAAACTTTAGCATTAAAGATATAAAATTGTTTTTCTTAACTATACTGTTAAATTTTTCATCAATATAGACATTTAAATATCTGGCATAATAGACTTCGACTAAATTGAAACTTTCTTTTTCAGTTCTTACTTCTTCGTTTTTTTCTTCCATTTGCATATAATATAAACTCCTTGCTATTATAAGCATAACAAAGATAAAATTTGAAGTAAGCAAAAAGATATTATAACTCTTAATTCGGCCAAATTTTCAAATTATAATATCTTTTTTTTCTTTATAATTAAACATTATTTATGCAATTTTGTATAACTAGGAACTAGTCTTAAAGTTTTATTTTTAGCCCTATCATATTCTAAAGTTGGTACGGTTTCACCATTTTCATAAGCTTTTTGATAAGAATTTAAATAATTATCATATTTTTTTAATTCAGATAATTCAGCATTGCTAATTAACTTTTGAAAACTTGTTTGTTCTAAATTATTATTATTAGCTATGATTTCGCATCGTGGACGCCCTAATTCTTTATTTTTAATCATAATATTAGCAATAACATCCTCTTTTTGACTTTCATATTTACAATGCCATTTTTCTTCAATTTTTTTAGCTTTTAAAGTAGCATAGCGACTTGTCGTGGCAGATGCTATAAATACAGCCGTCCAAGAAAAATATGCGACACTAAGAATTAATGACGGCTGAAAGTATACATGAAATAATCCTATTAAAGTGTATAATGCTGCAAGAGCAATAGCCAGTTTAGCGATTTCTTTCTTTCTTGTTTGGCATTTTATAACCCCTTCAATTTTTCTAGATAAGTAATAATTATTGTTTTCTTTAATTTTATTTTGCTTAGCAAGTTTTTTTGATTTAGGAGTTAGGGCAAGAGTAAGACGGTCCCAACTACTCCAAAACTTATTATCAAATTTGATAAATTTTTTTACTCCTAATTTTTCATAAAATTTCATTTCTATTTCTTCTCTTTTTTTCATAGTAATCTTCTTTCTAGTTGAATATTTTATACGAAATAGCACATTTAATCAAGACTATTTTCTATAATTTTTCTAGAATATTTGCACCCACAGAAATTTTGACGATATAAATTATATTCTTTAGATAATTCAATACTTCTTTTATACCCATTTTGTTTCTTAAAATCACTTGGTAAATAAGAAATATCGTACTTTTTACTTAGAGCATAACCAATATTATTAAGGACTTGACTATCCTTTAGAGGGCTTAAAGTAAGAGTAGTAGCAAAGTAATCATATCCTAGTTCTTTAGCTTTTATAGCCGTATATTCCATTCGAAGATTATAACATTTAAGACATCTTTTTCCCCGTTCAGGTTCTTTTTCCAGTCCTTTAGCAATCTTTATAAACTTTTCATGATCATAATCACAATCAATGATGTCTATTTTATTTTGATGGGGATATTCTTTAATAAATCTTATTTCTTCTTCTTTTCTTTTTAAATATTCTTCATAAGGTTCAATATTAGGATTATAATAAAGAATTGTAATATCAAAATAAGGAGTTAATTTCTCAAGACAAGCACTACTACAAGGAGCACAACAAGAATGTAATAAAAGTTTTTTTAACTTCTTTTCTTTATCTATAATCTCCCACATTTTCTTATCATAATTAATTTTCATCATTAGAGCTCTCCTTACTACCAAACTTACTAAAGAAAACATTACTAGTCCCCGAATCAAAATTATAAGTTCCTTTAACACTAGAATCAAAACTATCCATCGTTTTACTAACTATCTTTAAGTAATTATTAAATTTATCGATATTAATGGCATTTATCACTGCTATATTAGAATCATTCATATAAAAAGTAAAGCGTTTATCATCAATTATAGTACCATTTTGACTAATAGTAGGAGTATATTCAATTTCACTTATCATTTCTAAAAGATTAGTTTTTATTTTACTTAAAGCTGTAACTAGATATTTTTGAGTCTCTATACTTATATTATTCTTTAAAGTTGGCATAGAAATAATATCTAAGTTTATATTTTCATAGGTATTATTTTGATCTGTTATAATCTTACTAGTATCATTTAAGTAAAGAAGTGGCTTTTCTTCTTCAACAATTATTTTTAAAGTACCATTTAATTTCTTTAGAACTTTTGTTTTATTAAGTAAAGGAATATTATTAATAGTATTTTCAATAGTCTTTTTATTAATATCTTTATAGTAAGGATAGTCTTTTAAATTACACTTTCTTATAATTTCACTATCTTTTATATAAGTATTACCTATTATTAAGATGTTTTTAACTCTTAGATTTAAAAGAAAGATAATAAAGAATATAATTCCTAATAGAAAGATAAGAAGAGTAAAGACTCTTTTTTTATTTAATTTACGATGTCTCTTCTTTTTATTCATATGAATCCCACTTTACTATTTCTTGTTCTAAGATTAAATCGATATTATCTTTTTCTTTAATGACTTTTTTAATATGGCTGATAAGATTAATAATGTCTTTAGATGTAGCCTTATTTTCATTGACTATAAAGTTAGCATGTTTAGTAGAAATGGTGGCACCACCTTCTTTATAGCCTTTAAGATTAGCATCTTCAATTAGTTTTCCTGCCGGTAGGTCTTTACTGGGATTACGGAAGACAGAGCCTGCTGATGGATAACTTAGGGGTTGCGTTTTTAAACGTCTTGTTAAGCGGTCATTCATAATTTTAAGAGAAGTTTCTTTATCACCAGGCTTTAATTTCAAATGAGCAGCGATGATGATATATTGGCGTTTTCCTTGAAAAAAACTAGTTCGGTAACCATAGTTAAGTTTACTTTTCTTTAAAGTTTCTAGTTTGCCATTATGAAGAACAATTATCTCTTCTAAATAGTCATAGATAGCTTCATTATAAGCACCGGCATTACCGTAAATAGCGCCCCCTAAAGTGCCAGGAATACCACTAGCCCACTCTAGTCCAGCCATATTATTTTTAACACAAAAATTAACAAGTTTAGGTAGCATAATACCACTATAGGCAATGATGTCGGTTGGACTTTTCTTAATCACCTTATCTAAATTTTTCATATTGATAACTAAACCATCAAAGTAACCATCTAATATCACATTTGAGCCATTACCTAAAACAAAATATTTAATTTGATGATTTATAACATAAGTAAGTAAGTTTTCTAAGTCTTTTAGGGTTGCTGGACAAGCCATATAATGACATCTAGCTTCTACCCGATAAGTATTATAATCTAACAAATTCACATTTTTCTTTAATTCACACTTTTTATTCATTTCTTAATAAGCTCCTTAACTGCTTCATAAATAATCTTAGTACTATCTAGGGTATTTACTTTACTTAAATTATTCTTTATCCTTTGATACTTTTCTTTATCATTAAGAAGATTCTCAACTGTCTTCTTAATATTATCGGTACTAAGATTTTCCTCTTCTAACATAATAGCCTCATCATTATCAACTAGAGCTTTGGCATTAAAATATTGATGATTATTGGCAACATAAGGACTAGGTATTAAAATACTAGGAATATTTAAGGCTTTAATTTCGGCGATAGTGGAAGCACCGGCTCTGGCAACTAGAATATCAGCACTTTTTAAAAGACCACTTAAATTGTCTAAATAAGGTAATACCAAAACATTCTTGGGATACTTAGTCTTGGTAAACTCTGGGTATAAAGCTTTGCCCGTAATATAAACGATTTGATATTTAGCATTTTCTAAAGTATTTAAATATCCGGTCATTATCTTATTAACGGTTGCACTCCCTAGGGAACCACAAACAACTACCACTAAGGGTAAAGACTCTTTAAGTCCTAAAGATGTCTTGGAGATTATAGGGGTAGTTAGAGCTCTTATTCCCGTGGGATTTCCTGTATAAATAACGTTTTTATTAGGAAAATATTTCCTAGTCTCGGGAAAAGAAACCCCAATTATATCGGCATATTTACTTATCATTTTATTAGTTTTTCCAGGAATAGCATTCTGTTCATGAATAAATGTCTTAATATGTTTGGCTCTAGCAGCCATTAAGACGGGATAAGTAACATATCCTCCTACTCCTAAGATAACATCAGGCTTAAACTCCTCTATGAGTTTCTTTACTTCTTTTTTAGCTTTTACAATCAAAAAGACATCTTTAATATCTCTTAGAATGTTTTTAGTTAAGCCATAGATTTCAATGCCATAATAGGGAATATTTTCTTTAGGAACTATATCCTTTTCCATTCGATTCTTAGTCCCAATATATAATACTTCTAAAGATTTATCATACTTTTTAAAACCTTCTATTATGGATAAAGCAGGATAAATATGGCCCCCTGTTCCCCCAGCACTTATTATAATTCGCATATAATCACCTTTTTCTTAATACATTATACTACATAATAATGGTTTTAAGAAGAAAAAAAAGACTTGGAGGTTTTCTCCAAGTAATTTTAAAGGCAAGATATTACTCTAAACAAACATCTTGATAAGTATCCCCTAAATAGATATCTTCTATAGTCTTATCTGCATCTAAACTACCCATCCGATGACACATTACTATATAAATATCATTTTTCTTATAGACAATACTACCGCCATCTTTAAGAATTACTTTATTATTAATAGATTTAACTAAATCATCAAGATAATTATTATTTTCTTCTAATTTTGCTTTTAAGTTAGTATTATCTTGGTACTTAGAATATACAATTCTTCCATCTTTTAACTTAATTACTTCTTGATAAGAAGTAGTCTTATCTTTAGGTAAAGTCTCTCTTACTACTTGAATATTTATTAGTCTTAGAAGCGTTATTCCTCCTAAGATAAGTATTATAATGATACTAATTATTAAAATATTTTTCTTCTTCATAATTACTCCTTCTACTAAATAATCCTTAAAAGGAGGCAATTAGTTTCAAAAAGTTATTTTTTTCTTCTAGTTATTTTATCTTCGGGTTTAAGATAGCCTATTAAAAGGGAGGAATTAGAATCATGGAGACTCTTATTCTTTAAGACATCCTCTTCTTTAAAATTAGCATAACAATATTTACAAAAATGAGAACAAGTATTAAAGACTCCTATATCAATGATATTAACGCAATTACATAAACCTTCTTTTCGGGCTTTCCAATTAGGATACTTCTTTCCGGTTAAGATATAAGCTAATTCATGAGATAAACACATTTCTTCATCAAAACCATACTCTACTAAATTTCTCTTTTCAAAACAAGTATGGACTCTTATGCCATGAGAGTGACATATCTTACTAATATTTTCTCCTAAGGATTTATAGTCACTCTCCTTAAACTCTCTAAATCTTAAGACTTTCTCATTCTTTCTAACATTCTTATAATCATCAATGAAGGATATAATTATCTTATCAATATACCCTTCTAAAAGCACACATAATCTTTTAATACAGCTGATATGATATTCTACGGTATACTTATCATTAAGAAATATTGGATCATATCTTAAATAGACTCTTTCTTTTCCTATAGTTTTACTAATCTCTTTAATATCTTCAATAATACTTTTCTTATCTTTGACGTTAGGTTCAATATCCTGATGATATCCAGTAACAGTAATATGAAAAAGAAACGGTTTAGGAATACTTTTCAGATATGGAATAATAGGTCTAGGATTTTTGGTACAAAAGACTAATAATTCCACATCTTCAAAATAAATTCTACTAACTTGAGTCTCATTATAGGGATTTCTAACATCAACAAAACCAGCCTTTAATCTCTTAAGAAACCAAGGCGTATAAAAGCCAACTATATCTGTTCGCCCACTAATGTTTAAAATCATTTTAGAGCTCTTTTTCTAGTCAAACAAATCCCTTCTAAAGTATCATCAAAAACAGTACTAAAGGTTTGTAAATCATATTCACTTGGATATTTTAAAGTAAGAATATTAACTAAGTCTTCAAGGGTAGTATCTAAGAAATCACAAAACTCTAATAGATTAGCCCAATAACAATAATTAACACTTACTACTCCTCCTGGTTTTACCATTAGTCTTTTAAGATTATTAAGAAATTTATGAACTGTATCCGCATCTTCAAGAAGCTCAATTTCTTTATAATATTGTAATATATTAGATAGATAAATAACATCAAAAGACTCTTTAATCTTAAAGATATCCGTAATATCTAAGTCATAGGTTATAATAGGTTCTTTCAAAAGGGCTTGTCTTAAAAGAAGATAATAATAATTATTATAATAAATATTATATTTATTTTGCATATTATAAGTCCCATACATCGTTTTTCTAATGAAATTACTTTCTCGAAGATTAAAATTATCTTGAAAAACATAGGTCCAAAACTCATAATCTCTTGGCGATAAATAATTTTTAATATCATTAAATAGTCTTTTAGATAAGTAATCAGGACTATCTTTTAACCAAAATCGTGAATATCCCGAAGCACTATAATAAGTCTTAATGGTTGCTATCTTTAAAGCTAAGACATACTTAGCAAACTTATTCTTATCAAAAGTTGTTACCTTACGGGCTCCACTAGCTAAGGCATTAAAAGCAAAATCAGCACTCGAAGTCACACAAAGAACATCTTTACCAGCAACATCAAGCTTACTTAAAACTCCTCTTTGACATTCATTAGTCTCTATATAAACAGGCGAATAAGAGGAAAAGGGAGCAAAATCACTTACTATACTCTTACTTTTTAAGAGTTTATTTAATTGTCTAAAAGTATCAGTTTTCTCATCTTTAAAAGAATCTAACATAAAATACCCCTTCCTTAAAATTTATTCATCTATTGTCTCTTTTTGGTTTCTATTTGTCAAGAAAATTTTCAAAGAAAAAAGTACTTAGTTTGTTTCTAAATACTTCTTAACTTCTTCTAAATCATCTAAATGATACTTAGTATGCCCAATAATTTGATAATCTTCATGACCCTTACCTAAGATAAGTAAAACATCATTCTTCTTTAACATATTAAGCCCTTTTCTAATAGCTTCTTTCCGGTCTGGTTCAACAACATAATTATCTTTAGAAACCCCTTTTATAATATCTTCTAAAATCTTCTTAGGATCTTCAGTTCTAGGATTATCACTAGTAAAAATAACATAATCACTTAAATCCGTGGCAATTTTGCCCATAATTGGTCTTTTAAGAGGATCTCTATCACCACCACAACCTACAATAGTATAGATTTTCCCTTTCTTATTTTCTAAAAAGGAAGTAATAATCTTTTCAACAGCATCAGGAGTATGGGCATAATCAATAACAGCATAAGCCTCTCTTACTTTAATCTGTTCACAACGTCCTTTAGGAGCATAAATATCTTTAGTAACATTAATGATATCAGAAATACTAATTCCTAGAGTATTAAGAAGTCCTAAGGCCGTTAAATAGTTATAGACATTGTACTTACACTTTAAATTAGTCTCTACCGTATACTCTTTATCTAAAGCTTTAAATTTAATTAAAGTCCCTTTATCAGTCTCTTCATAGAAAATTATCTGATAATCTTTACCTGTATATCCTAGAGTTTTATAATTCTTAGTCTCAAAATACTTTCCATAAGGATCATCACTATTTACAATAATTGTCCCCTTTAACTGGTCTAAAATAAGTAATTTAGCTTTTAAATAGTTTTCCATTGTCTTATGAAAATCTAAATGATCTTCTGTAAGATTAGAAAAAGCTTCTACCGTAAACTCTAATCCTTCAATTCTTTTTTCTACTAAAGAATGACTAGATACTTCCATTACAAAGTATTCACAACCAGCCTCGATTGCCTCAATAATAAGACTATAAACATCTAAAATCTCTGGAGTCGTATTATTTAGGACTCTTTTAACTCCTGGCATATAAAAGCCAATAGTCCCCATATAAGCTGCCTTTTTTCCTAGTTTAAGTAACATCTGATAGGTAAGAAAACAAGTAGTAGTCTTCCCATTAGTCCCTGTCATACCAATAATCTTAATCTTATTAACTTCTTCTTTATAATTAGTAACTAAATACTTCTGAAGCCACTCTTTAGTATCGGGAACTACAAGAGTTTCAACACTATAAGAACCATGTTCGCAAACAATCTTACTAGCTCCTAGGGAAATAGCCTTTTCAATAAAATCATGACCATCAACCGTTAATCCTTTAATAGCTACAAATGTATCTCCCGGTTCTATTTTTCTCGAATCTGTTTTTATTTTAATCATAAAATCTCCTTTACATCTATATGATAACATACTCCTTGTTAATTACAATCACTTATTTTGAAAGTCTTTTTACTTTTTACCTCTTTTAAGTCTAGGGTTTTACGCCAAGTCTTTTCCATTTCGCATTTAAAGAATTCAATCATTGCTGATAAATCTTCTTCTTCATCAAACTTTTCTAAACAAGCATAATAATATTTTTTATCTTCATCATAGATAATTATCGGTGGCAGATTATTAGTTAATAAAATATAATTTACGATAGTACGTCCTAAGCGCCCATTACCATCAGCAAATGCGTGAATAGATTCTAAAACATTATGCGTATAAGCTGCTATTTTGATGATAGTTTCTGCATCATTAGTTTTTATACTTGCTACTTCCTCAAGTAAATTTTTAATTTCTCTAGCAACACTTAAAACATCGGCTCCTACTTCATTTCGACCAGTAACATAATCGTGCTTTTTATACTCTCCTGGTCTCTCACCATTAATATTATATCTTGTTTCATCATATGTTCCTTTGGTTAATAATTTATGGATTTTTTTTAATAATTCTTCCGTTAGTGGTTCTTTCTTAATAATCTTTGGTAATAAATAAGAAGCACAGTCTTTTTGATTAGCTATTTCGTAAAGAGTTCTTAAGTTTCCTGTATAGTTATTGATTTTTCCATTTTCAAAAATTTCTCTAGTATCATGATAAGTAATACTTGGATTTTCAATTACTCCCGAATTATAAGCAAACAAAATATTAAAATTGTCTAAAGCTTGTTCTAACTTGGAAATGCTATCTATATTTTGTTGTTGCCAGTAAGCTATTATTTCTAAATAATTATGCATAAATTACCTCTCTTTTTCTTTTAAAACATTCAAATAAATTCAGTAAATTTTTATTCAAGATTATTGGATGTATTTTGACTTTATTTTTCATTTTCCACCTCGATATTTCTTTAAAAGCAAATTAAACTGCTCATTATTTATTTGTCCAGATATCAGAGCTGATTTTAGAAAAGACTCAAGACCATCAGCCAAGCCATCATACATTACCCATTCACCAGCTTTCTCGTACTCTTCTAATTCTTTTATTGTATTCTGAATTATCTTAGGCAAATTACTAACATCTATATTAATCGCATGATTTATCATAGCATAATTATTCTTTACCATAAAAAATTCCTCCGTTTTTTTAACTAATATATCAACAAGTAGATTATATCACAGTTTTATTCTTTCTATAGAAAAATATGAATAGAAAGAAAAAGACATAGACCATAAGTCTACATCTTAAACTTAATTATTCTTACTTTGAATATCTTTATAGAAATTATATCTTTCTTTAGCATTATTTACTTGAATATCTAATAACTCTTTAGCTAACTTGTTATCTTTCTTCATTAAACTACTATATCTTACTTCATTCTTTAAGAAATCTTCATATTTAGTAAAATCTGGTTCTTTAGAATCAATATATAATTTTTTATCTTCAGGTACATAACGCATCAAATTGACATAACCACATTCAACGGCTAGTTTTTCTTCACTTATAGAATTAGACATACCACCATGAAGACCTTGTTCAATACATGGACAATAACAAATGATTAAACTTGGTCCGTTGTGAGCTTCTGCTTCTTTCATCGTTTTAATAGTCTGCATGAAATTAGCTCCAAAGGAAATACTTCCTATATAACAGTTTGGATAAGACATAGCAATTCTAAATAAGTCTTTTTTCGCTGTCTTTTTACCCATATTAGCAAATTCAGCCACAGCCCCAACACGACTTGATTTTGATGCTTGACCACCAGTATTAGAATATACCTCGGTATCAAGTACGATAATATTAACATTTTCGCCACTAGATAAGACATGGTCTATTCCCCCAAAGCCGATATCATAAGCCCAACCATCACCACCGACGATAAAGACACTACGGGCAACCATATATTCTAGGATATCTTTTAAATCTTTAGGAATCTCCATAGTCTCTAATTTAGTTACGATTTTCTTAGTAGCATCATAGTCATTTTCTTGTTCTAACCATTTATTTAAAAGTTCTTTTACTTCTGGATTAACACAATCTATGGACTTTGTAATAATATCGTGAATTCGCTTTTTCGTATTTTTATAAGTTAAATACATACCATATCCAAATTCTGCATTATCTTCAAATAAAGAGTTAGCCCAAGGAATTAAGTATGGAGTTGATGGGGCTGAACCACCATAGATTGAGGAACAACCAGTGGCATTGGCAATAACTAATTTTTCGCCAAATAACTGACTTAACATCTTTAAGTAAGGGGTTTCTCCACAACCGGCACAAGCGCCACTAAATTCAAAACATGGTTTTCTTAGAGAAGCGCCTTTTAAAGTAAATCGATCATATAGTTCTGGATTTTGATATTCTTTAAACATTTTATCGGCATACTCTTGGGTCTCGTAAGTAGCTTCACCAAATTCTAAGGCTTTTTTACCAGCCTTACCAAGACAAGCATTAATACATAAACCACAACTAGTACAATCAGCTTCACTAACGACAATTTCATAATTATACTCTGTATGTCCTAAGACTTTAAGACCTTTTTCAGTATCTTTAGCCTCAGTAATAATTGGTCTAATTACGGCATGAGGACAAACGGTAGCACACATTCCACATTGAATACAGTTTTCAGGCTTCCATTTAGGAACCATATTGGTAATCTTACGCTTTTCTTTAGCAGCTAAGCCGGTTGGAAATATACCATTCTTATAAGGCATTAATTCAGAGACTTTTAAGTTATCTCCTTCTCTTTTATTAATAAGAGTAAAGATATCATCAGGAGTCTTAACTTCTTCTTTATCTTTAAATTCGCCTTTTACAAGGATTACACTCTTAACAGCACTACTTAAAGAATTAATATTGGCATTAACGATATCATCACCCTTAGTCCCAAATTTCTTGCGAATAGAATCTTTAATATAATCTTCGGCATCATTAAATCCCATTAATTTTAAGATTACAATCTCCATAATCTTACTAATCTTACCTTTAATATTATTCTCAAGAGCAATCTTATCAGCATCAATTAATAATACTTTGATATTTCTATTCTTAATAATGTCTTTAGTCTTATTAGGTAATATATCATCTAATTCATGAGACTTCTTATTAGTATTTATTAAGCAAATACCATTTTCTTTTAGACTATTAAACATATCAAAGTCTTTTAGATAAGCATCTTTAGTAATAACTAGTAAAGAAGGATGTGCTACATAATAAGGAGCATTAATCTCTTTAGAAGACATTCTTAAATTAGATACAGTTACTCCTCCTGACTTCTTACTATCATATTGGAAATATCCTTGAACATATAGATTTTTCTCTTCTCCTAGATAATGCATAATATCTTTAGAAGTAGATACCATTCCATCGGAACCATATCCATAAATAAGAATCTCTTTATCTGCTACTTTAATATCCATAGGAACTTTATCTAAACTTAGATTAGTTACATCATCAAGAATTCCTATCGTAAAATTATCTTTTAAAGTAGTTTCTAACATCTTATAGACCCCAGCAATATCTGAAGGAGTAGTATTCTTACTAGATAAGCCGAAACGTCCTCCTACTACTTTAATATCCTTATCTTTAAGAGAAGCTACGACATCTAAATATAATGGTTCTCCAATACTACCTGCTTCTTTAGTTCTATCTAAGACAGCAATCCTTTCTACACTACTAGGTAATACTTCTAATAAGTATTTAGTACTAAAAGGTCTATATAAATGAACTTCTATTAGTCCATAAATATCATTAGTCTCATTTAACTTTTCTATAGTAAGTTTAACTGTATCACAAACACTACCCATCGCTACGATTACATATTTAGCTCTCTTAGAACCATAATAATTAAATGGTTGATAATTAGTCTTCATAATACCATTAATCTTTTGCATATAATCATTAACGATATCAGGAATCTTATCATAATCAGTATTTCTAGCTTCTACACTTTGAAAATAAATATCTTCATTCTCAGCCATTCCTCTTTGATAAGCACATCCTACATTAAGAGCTTGTTTTTTGAAAGCATTAACTTTATCATAATTAATAAGTCCTAAGAGTTTCTCATCTGGTAATTCTTCTATACTATTTAGTTCATGACTAGTCCTAAAACCATCAAAGAAGTGTAAGAATGGTACTCTTCCTTCAATAGCTGAAAGGTGGGCAACGGCTGCTAAGTTCTGAGCATCAAAAACGTTAGTTGATGCGAGAATAGCAAAGCCGGTAGCACGCGTAGCATAAATATCGCTATGATCGCCAAAGATGGATAAGGCATGAGTTGCCACCGTACGGGCAGCCACATGAATAACTCCTGGTAAGCCTTCTCCGGCTATTTTATACATATTAGGAATCATTAGTAATAGGCCTTGTGAGGCCGTGAAAGTGGTGGCTAAGGAACCACTAATCAAAGCTCCATGCATCGCCCCCGCAGCTCCCGCTTCACTTTGCATTTCTACGACTTCTACTGATTCGTTAAATAAATTTTTTTTCTTTAATTTTAAATTATCAATATTACTAGCCATCGGACTCGATGGGGTAATAGGATAAATAGATGCTATCTCCGTAAAGAGATTAGCTATATTACTGCAAGCAGTATTTCCATCTACTATTTTTCTCATAAAAACCTCATTTCTTATTTTACAATTTATAAATATCTTTATTTCTATTTTTTTACCAAGAAATTCCCACCCAAAATGATTCCTCATTTTGGGTGGGTCTCATCATCATTTTACTGTTGGAGAAATTTCTTCTACGAAGAAAGGTGATAAGGATCAGCTGCTGTTCCTGAACCTTGTGCCAGTATTTCAGCCTTCAGATTGATAACTGGCCGTACCCCGCTGGTCTTGTAGGCTTCGAAGTCGTCGTAATCACTGTAATTGGCGTACACTCCCATCACATAGGCACCGTAGCTGCTAAAAGCGTCCGGCGTTAACGTCCAATAACCACCTCCTGAATATAAATAATATTCTCTATTATTGCTAAAGCTTGTTCCCCCAGCTAGCTCAACTTCAGTTGCATTTATTAATCCAATAGGATATCTTAAAGCCCCATTTCCAATTTTTGTATCATTAACTGTAAAAGCGTCATTTTGTTGTGGACATCTCAAATCATGTTTTCCTTGCGTTGAATCATAAAAGTTATAACTTGTTTCAGTCGCTCCAGCCCCCAAACTAGCCACACTTGAAGATAAACGACGAACACTATAAAAATTATTAGTTACCGAAACCGGCCCACCGCTGATGCTTAGACTGCGATCATTACAGAAAATATTATCGGCTAAATATTGTTCATTTTCCGTACCGGAAATATTGGCTTTATACCAATTATCTAAGTAAGTTTTTATAGTTGAGTCATTTGTATTAGTCTGAGCTACTTCTTTACTGGAAGTTCCATACCTGACATAACCATATTTTACGGAAGCTTTTGAATCACCTGCAGTTACACCAAATATTTTATACAATGTATTTACACTAGAAGGAGTACTTGTTGGCGTATAGCTTGCATAATAATAGCCAACATAATCTCCTGTTAAATCACTGCCTAATACAGCAATCGGATCTTTTAAAGTGAATTTTTTTGTACTTTCATCGAACGTATATTCTTTGGCAATATAATATGTACTTGTATTCGTAAATTTAATTCTTGAGTAATAATCATCATATGTATAAGACGTTTCTACTATGGCATCACGGTTACCATACATATAACCAACGCCAGCATTATCATTAGAAACATATGATTTAGCAACTTCTTGAACATTATCTTTCTTCCAATAATCATTGAATGCTGACTCTCCAATTTGTCTATCCCAACTTGATTCGCCAATCGCATGGGCAGATGTTCCATCATAGATTACTCTTACGGTTCCATCACCATTAATACGAATAATACGCCAATACATATCCTTACCGGCATTTGTAATTACAGTACACGTTCCCACACCACTGATTTGCTCACAAGCCGCTAAAGAAGGAAATAAATCTCCGTCTGGATTCTGATAAGATAACGGCTCCACATTATCTGACCATTTGCCAAACTTTACATAGTTATTGGTAACATTACCTCTATAATAATATGAATCACCATAAGCATCTGGGGCAGTACATAAATAGCCATCGGTTGACTCTTCTTCAGATACAGCCACTGTCCCATCACTATTGATAGTTGGACACTTACCAGTGGTATCAACAGAGGCAATAATCTTATCCCTAGCAACATCAACAGCAACATCCAATGCACTTTTTTCTGTAGCAATCGCATCTACTACTATTTTAGACTTAAATACCTTATTTAGAATATCATCTTCTAAAGTTACATCTTCATCAATCCAAAGAGAAATACTATAGTCTTTACTACTATTACCTTCTAATAAACCTATATCAAGAGTTCTAGACTCCGTACTACCATCTATTACCGTCGTAGCAGCATCATAACTACTTAATAATCTAATATCTTTATTATTTACTAATACTGCTACATAACCACTATTTAAAGTCGTACCTTTAAGCATCTCCATATTTAAATTATACTTAGCAGACATACTACAAGTATTCTTTAAAGTAAAAGTATAAGGAGTAAGTTTACGTCCTTCGGCATCCGTAATAGGATAAGCATTAGTTAAATTAATCTCATTAGCTTGATTAGCAAGTTCAATAGAAAAACATTCACTAACTCCTACATTATTCTTATCTTGTATAGTGGTAAACCGCCAATAAGCATAAGACATTCCAATACCAATTAACCCCACTAAAGAAATTGTTATTATCGCTAAAATTAGCCTATTCTTTTTAATATTACTATTCATTTTTATACCCTTCTATACTATTTAAATATATCATAAAATAATAATTATTTAAAGACTAAATTTATCCTTCATAAGACTTATCAAAAGTCTTTAGAATATAATTTATTATTAGATTTAATTTATCAAAGACCCATATACTACATATATAGAAAACAATATATAAAAGAATAGTATTAAAATTAATTTGACTTAAATAAAAGAATGAACTATGAAAGAAAATAATATATATATAAAGTCCTAATAATATGGTATAAAGTATAGTTCTATAGACATTAAATGGTCTAGAGATTCTTGATAAATTAATAAACCCGGTTGTTCCTGTCATTATAACTATTAAAGTGCTAGTTAAATTGCTATCTATATTAAAAGCTTTACTAAATAAAGTAATCATAATGACATTAAATACTACGGTTAAAGCTGGAGGAATACTCTTACTAACTACCTTTAACATTAGATTACCCTTAACTAAATTATGATTAGGTTCTAAGGCTAAGAAAAAGGAAGGAACACTAATGGTACAGGTAGTAATTAAACTTAACTGAATAGGTAAATAGAAGTATTCAACCTTAGTTAAAATACAAACACAAACTAAAATAGAAGTAAAAATAGTTTTAATAAGTAATAAAGATGCTGATCTTTCCACATTATTAATAGTTCGTCTTCCTTCTCCTACTACCTCGGGTAACGAGGCAAAATTAGAATCTAATAAAACTAATTGACTAACATTTTTAGCCGCATCAGTACCACTTGCCATGGCTACACCGCAATCAGCACATTTTAACGCTAAAACATCATTAACCCCATCTCCGGTCATTGCCACCGTATGTCCTTGTCTTTGTAATGCTATAATAATCATCTTTTTCTGTTCGGGAGTAACCCGTCCAAAGACATCATATTTCTTAACGGCTTCATCAATATTATCTATATTTAAGGTTCTCGCATCGACGCCATTAGCATCTACAAGTCCTGCTCTTCTAGCAATAGAAGTAACAGTCTTAAAGTTATCTCCACTAATAATCTTAACATTAACTCCCTGGTCTTTAAAATATTTCAAAGTATCAGGAGCTTCTTTTCTAATGGTATCAGCTAAAATTATAAATCCTAAGACTTCTAAGTCATTAGGAGTATCTATTCTTCTAGCCAGCACTAATACTCTATAATCACTATACTCATCAAGAATATGACTATACTCTTTAGTCTTATTCTTCAAAACAAACTCAGGTGCTCCTAAATAGAATAAACCCCTATCTTTAAACTTAACAGCACTATACTTTCTACTAGAAGAAAACTCGGTAACACTTTCTACCTCCCAAGAACCTTTATGAGGATACTTACTTCTAAGAGAATTCATAGTATCATTAATACTCTTAAAAGCATAACAAAAATTACTTAAGACCTCATCTATAGAATTCTTATCTTCTTTAATAGTTACTATCTTATGAATATCCATTTCTCCTGAAGTAATAGTACCAGTCTTATCAAGACAAATAACATCTACTCGTGCTAATGTTTCAATACAATATAATTGTTGTACTAAGACATTATATTTAGCTAGACGAGCTACACTTACGGCCATAACGGAACTAGTAAGTAAAAGAAGTCCTTCCGGAATCATTCCTATTAAAGCTCCGACGGTATTAAATATGGAAGCCGTAATATCATAGTTAGTAACCTCTAATTGATTATAAAGAAGTAAAATTCCTACTGGAATAATAACTATCGATAAGACTTTTAATAATCCTTCAAAAGAATTCATAATCACAGAATCAGCCTTTTTCTCATACTTAGCTTCTTTACTTATCTTAGCAATATAATTATCCGAACCAATATGCTCTACTTTCGCATAACAAGCCCCACTACTAATAAAACTTCCTGATAATAACATATCACCAGTCTTTTTAACAATACTTTTCGATTCTCCCGTAATAAAAGATTCATTAACTTCTACTGTTCCATTAAGAATTATACTATCAACGACTACTTGATTACCCATCTTATATAAAAGACAATCATCTAAAAGTATCTCATCAACTTTAAGTAATACTTCTTTTCCCTCTCTAATACTTAAAACTTTCGATTCTGATAAGACGGACAATTTATCAATAATCTTCTTAGAAATTACTTCTTGAATGGTACTTATAACACTATTGGCTAAAATAACTCCCATAAATAAACAATTCTTAAGACCATCTATTATTTGATGACCATAAATACCAGCTCCGAGAATCATTCCTCCTAATAAAAGATTAAGAAAATTAAAATAAGTACAAAAATTACTAATAATAATCTGTTTTATAGTCTTGGTCGGGGGAACATCATTAAAATTTACTAAGTTATTTAGAATTCTTTCCTTAATTTGTTCTTCATTAAGTCCCATTTTATAATCGGGATTATATCTTTCCATCACAATCACTTCTTCTTTATTATCATATCAAAATTAATTAAAACTTACTAGAATATATCTTAGAAAAAGAAAAAAACTATATTATGAAATATAGCTATCTAAAAAACAACATATATATTAGAAATAATACTAAGATGCTAAAAGTAATCCAACCATTAATACTACTTTGTCTATCCGTTTTATTCTTAATACCAAGACCCATAGTTATAAAGACGCCCCCAATTAGCCCTCCTATATGAGCATAAAAATCAATATTAGAAAGAACTAAACTAAGTCCTAGATTTAAAACAATAACAGGAATTATATCATTATATAGAGCTTTACCCATATAAAGACGATAATAATAACCAAAATAACATAACGCTCCCATAAGGCCAAAGATGGCTCCGCTAGCTCCTAGCGACCACCCCGTATTAAAGATACAAGAAAACATAGAACCAATAATACCGCTAGCTAAGTAGATAAGAATAAACTTTCTTTTTCCAAAATAATTCTCTGTTGCACACCCAATAACATATAATGAATACATATTACATAATAAGTGCCAAATTGAGCCATGTAAGAAGATTCCCGTTACTAAGCGATATACTTGTCCTTGTCTTACTAAGGTTCCATTAATGGCAAATAAAGTATTAATTGCAGGAAAGATAATTTGTAAAATATAAATCAGTGTACAAATAGCAATCAAAGCATAAGTAATAATAATTCTTTTAGGTCTAAATACTTCTTCATACTTTTTATTTTCTTTAGCCGTCTTACTATTTATATCATTAGTAACATTAACTATTAAGTCAACCTCATCTTCCGTATTAATTATATCTTTTTCAATATTAGGAAACGCATCGACAACAATATTATTATGGACTAAATCCTTTGTATCACTTACTCTAATATTATCAATATTACTAAAACTATTTAATTTAACACTATCATTTAAATCTAAAAAAATATTTAAGACATTAACCTTCCAAGACAAAGTCTTCTTCTTTATCTGTTTAGCCACATTACTAGTCTTATAAATATCAAAATTATATTGTTCTTTATTATGAATATAATTAGAATTAATTCTAATGATTTTATATGGTCCTTCGACATTTTCTAACCATACTTCATTCTTTACCCCATTAACAACTATAGGAGTATAATTTTCTTTAGTAACTAAAAAATGTACTAATCTCATAACAATTTCATCTTTTTTATCCATACTAATTGTACTCAATGTAACCACCTTCTATTATTTTATTATACTTCATAGAATTAGTAAAGGAGATTTTATGACCACTATTACTATTTCTTTTTTTATAATTTCTTTTGCTCTTCTTAATTTTTCATTAATTAGTATTCTTTATTATAATTTATTTACCAATGATACGGCTTATTTTATTCTTAGTAATTCTATTCTCTTAATTAGTATTCTTTTATTTTACTACTATTTTAGCGATTATTACTTATCTTTAATATTTACTTTTCTTACCCTTATCAATAGTATTTGTATGTCTTTAGAGCTTAAAAAAATATCTTTAAAACACTTTCTTCTTAGTATTCCTTATCTTCTTTTTAACTTTTATTTTCTTATTATCCTCATCTTTAAGTTATAATTCTTCCTTTTCTAACTTATCTAAAAAATCTTTAAAGTATTTAGGAACTTCTCTTTTAAAATACATCTTCTCTTTAGTAAGGGGATGAATAAATTCCATACTATAAGAATGTAAAAACTGGCCAAAATCACCCTCACTCTTAGAAGCATATACAGGATCATTATAAACTGGGTACCCAATGTATTTAGTATGAACCCTAATCTGATGAGTTCTTCCTGTTTCTAATCTAGCTTTTACTAGGGTATAGTCTTTATATCTTTTTAATACTTGTAAATGAGTAATGGCCCTTTTACTATTATTAGGAGTAACTGTCATTCTAAGTCTATTTTTCTCATCTCTTCCAATCGGAGCATCAATTGTAGCCGTATCATGAGGTAAAACCCCACATAAAAGAGCTATATATTCTCTTTTAATACTATGATTCTTAAAATACTCGCCTAAGATTTCATGAGCTTTATTAGTCTTAGCCACAATAATAAGTCCCGAAGTATCTTTATCAATCCGATGAACTATCCCTAGTCTTTCAATCCCATTAATATCAGAAAGTTTATCCGTATGATACTTTAGAGCATTAACAAGAGTATGATCTTTATTCCCAGCTCCAGGATGCACAACCATTCCGGAAGGTTTATTAACTATAATAATATCATCATCTTCATAAACAATATCTAAAGGATAATTCCAAGGAATAATCTCATCCGTAGGTCTCTTTACATCCTTAATAGTTATTATATCTTTAGAATGCACTTTATAACTAGGTTTAACAATTTTATCATTAACTAAAATATTCCCACTCTTAAGAAGATTTAAAACCAAATTTCTGGAATAATTAGTATGTTCTGTTACATATTTATCTATTCTTATATCATTTACTTCTACTATCATTTCTATCCCCCATCATACTTACAAGTAATATTAAAATTCCTAAAGTTATACATATATCAGCTAAATTAAAGATGGGAAAACTATACTTAAAAATAAACACTTCTAAGTAATCAATAACATAACCATGAATAACTCTATCAATTAAATTACCAAAAATACCTCCATAGATAACCCCAAATAATATATCATATTTTTTAGTCTTAGGTAAATCTTTATGCATATTAAAAAGAAAAAAGATTAAAACCACACTAATACCAAGGACTAAATATAGTTTATTTTCTAAAAAACTAAAAGCTACCCCATAATTATAGACTCTATGAATATTAAAAATATGGGGAATTACTTCTATAAACATAACATTCTTAGCAATTAAAAACTTAATCAATTGGTCAATAATAACTAAAATAATACTTATAATTACACTTATTTCCATCAAAATCACATAGGTATTATACCACAATATCAACTAAAATAACATCTTCGCCTATTCTTTTTATCTGTTTAAAAGTAATGGTGGTCTCATTATCTTTATTAAAAAACCCATTTATCCCGCGAAATCTTTCAATACTTAGGTATTCAATCATCCCTGTATCATTAATACTAGCATCAATAATTCGCCCAATTTTCTTTCCATCATTAATATTAACAATATCTTTACTTTGTAAATCTGATAAACGCATAATATCACCTATTTAATTATATTGCATGAACAATTATTTTTTGCTAAAATAACCTTGGAAAGGACGATTATTATGTACGATTACGAACTATATAAAACTAGTAATGTTTACAATTTTAAATTAATAGCATTTATTATTGCTCTAGCTGCTACCATTATTATTTACTTCGTATTTATGGATAAACGTAACAAAGCTTCTTATAGTAATCCCTTAAAAAGATTATATGATTATTTACACTTTAATAATTTCTTTATGGAACCTATTTTAAAGATTACTTATATCTTTAGTAGTTTATATCTAACTATTAGTGCTTTTGGTTACATAGGTACTTCATTTTTCTTCTGCTTATTAATTTTAATCTTAGGTAATATAATCTTAAGAATGGCTTTTGAAAGTCTTATGGTTATCTACAAGATTTATCTAAATTTAAACGAAATAAATAAGAAAACTAAATAGTTATTTAAGAATACGGCGAAGAGTGCTAATAGCACTCTTTTCAATTCTTGATACCTGAGCTTGACTAATATTTAAGGATGCAGCTATCTCTTCTTGGGTATGTCCCATCACATATCTATCTTCAAGAACAATCTGTTCTCTTTTTTTTAACCCTAAAATAGCCTTTTTAAGAGTAAGCAAAAGTTCTTTATCCGTTCTTTCATTTCTTGTATCCGACAATTTATCACAAAGATAAATCGTATCCCCACCATCATTATAAATAGGCTCAAAAATACTTACCGGATTTACTAAACTATCCATCGCATCTTTAATATCATATAAACTAATCTCTAAAGCAGCACCAATCTCTTCCCAAGATGGTTCTTTATCATATTCTTTAATATACTCTTCTTTATATTTTAAAATTTGATAAGCATTATCTTTAATTTTCCGACTAATTCTTAAAGAAGTATTATCTCTAATAAATCTTCTAATTTCCCCCATTATCAAAGGAACGGCATAAGTCGAAAAAAGGCAGTTATAATTTAAATCAAAATTATCAACTGCTTTAATTAACCCAACACAACCAATCTGAAATAAGTCATCAACATTATATTTACCCTTATCAAAACGTTGTACTAAAGATAAAACTAGTCTTAAATTACCATTAATAATAGTCTCTTTAGCTAAAGCGTCTCCGGCTTGCATCTTAATAAATAGACTTTTCATCTCTTCGTTACTGATAACTTTTAAATCACTAGTCTTAATGCCTGCAATATCTACTTTGTATCTTCCCATCTTATCACCTAAGAAGATTATGGACAATTTTCTTCGTATTTATACAATAATTGCTACAATAATTGCTGCTATTAAAAGAACAATATATATAATTATGGCCGTAATTATTCTTTTTCGCGATTTTAAGGCATAATAATAAATCATATCATCATCACCTTTATCAGCTTCTGAACCTCCTAAAAGTTCATTTAAACTCACATTTAGCTTAAAAGCAATTAACTCTAAATCATAGATATTAGGCATTATTATTCCTTTTAAATAGAGACTAATAACAAAGTCTGGAACACTTATAGCCATAGCTAAATCACGGTCTGTTATTTTGTTTTCCCGCATTTTGTCTAACATAAATCTACTAATTCTTTCTTTCTTCATATAAACTCTCCTTCTAAATTAGAGTATATCATATTTTTAACGGATAGTCTTCGGTTTTACAAGATATTCACTATTTTAATGGCACAATTGTCTTGGTGATTAGAATGTTTGACAATAATTTAAGATATTGTAGGGAGGAATTAGAGCTTACGCAAGAACAATTAGGAAAGTTTTTTGAAGTTAGTGATGCCTCTATTCGAGCTTGGGAAAATGCTAATTCTTCTATTCCACTTTCCAAGCTAGCTAAGTTTTGTAGTGAATATAATTATTCCTTAGATTTCGTCTGTGGTTTAACAAGAAAAAATACGCATTACGGTCCCTTTAAAATCAACCGAGCTTTAATAAGTAAAAATCTAAAGAAGTTTCGTAAGAGTCGTAATATCTCCCAACAAGTGCTTTCTGATGAGTGTAAACTTCCTCAGACTACTTATAGTGGTTATGAGACTGGTAAATACTTAATAACTACTACTAATCTTTATTACTTATGTAAAACTTATAATATTTCTATGGATTATATAGTTAACCGCACTAATAATATGTTTTGTAAATAAGTTACTAATAAATATCTTTTGATTTTTAATATATTGTCCAGATACATCTTTAAAAGTTTCTAATTATTTGAGAAAATGTGTCTGGTGATATTTAATATGTTAGGTAATAATTTGAAATGGTGCCGAGAAAAATTAGGGATGACTCAAGCACAACTAGGTAATATTTTAGGGGTAAGTCGGAAAACCGTATCTGGTTGGGAAACAGCTAATGATCCTATTCCATTAGAAAAGTTAATGGAGTTCTGTGAAAAATATGATTATTCGCTAGACTATGCCGTTGGTCTTAGTAAAAAGAACTATTCTTCTAAACTTCAGAATAGAATTTCTAAAAGTGCGATTAGTAGAAATCTTAAGAAAACTCGTAAAGAACTAGGCTTATCTCAAGAAAAATTTGCCAGTAGTTGTGGTCTATCACAGACTACTTATAGTCATTATGAAACGGGTTATAATTTAATCTCTACTACAAATCTTTATTGTATTTGTAAAGTCTACAATATTTCTATGGATTATATGGCTTCTAGAACTGATATTAAAAAGTTCAAATGATACTGATAATATCAGTATTTTTTTTGACATTTGATTATAAGGTATTCCTTCACGGTTTTCCTTAGAATTTTAGTTTCCAAAGACATAAAAAAATAAGTAGAATTATCTACTTATCAATACTGTCTAATTTTCTTAGAGTAATAACTAGTTCTTCTTCTTTTAAAGCACTAATAGCACGATGAGTTTTCTTCATAGCATTATAAGTAACGGGATGACTAATAGGCTTAGGATCCATCGTTTCAATTAGATTATTAACATCAATAGCTTTTACTAAAAGACCATTAATTTCTTCTTCATTTTTATATTTTAAGACGGGAATACTTTGAGTCTTTATAAGTTCATCATAACTAATAATAGCCTTAGTCTCTTCTTCCGATTCAAAAGGAGTTAAATCTTCTCTTGCAAGAGGATTATTTTGTAACTTAGTAGTTAAAGCCTCTAGAGAAATATCACTATCCTTAGTATCTGTTAATACTTCTTCTTTAACTACAGAATTATCTTTAATCTTTAAGACATATATAAAAGTAGCAATCAGTAACATTAAGACAATATTTGCACCCATAAATATCATATCATAAGCATTCAAAGAGTTAAAATATTCTAATAAATTCTTTGCTACTATAATCACTATATTCATATCTATCACCTATTATAATAGTACCATAAGTTCAAAGATTTTTTCAATCTTTTTTACAAATAATTCCAAAATATTTCCAAACTTGACATTTTATGTTAAATAAATTTTTTAAAAAAATTTTAATAAAGAAAAAAGCCTCAATTACTTGAGACTTTACTATCTTAATTGGTGCGGGTAAAGGGACTTGAACCCCCATGGATCTCTCCGCTAGATCCTAAGTCTAGTGCGTCTACCAATTCCGCCATACCCGCAAATATTTATAATGGTGGACCCTGTAGGACTCGAACCTACAACCCATCGGTTATGAGCCGATTGCTCTAACCGATTGAGCTAAGGGTCCATCAATACTTCTTTCGACTAATTAAATATACCATAAATCTTTTAGACTTGCAAGAAATTTATAGCAAAAAAGCAAAAAAAAATAAGCATCACTACTTATTATTTTGTAACATATTTAATAAATCAATTTTAAACATGTCTTTTGAAGCATTTTCTTTAGATATCATAACACCTTTATAAGTTGCAAGTTCTGATTGATGACCTTCAAGTAAAATATCTGATGGTGTAATAGTATCCAACATAACCATTTCTTCCTGTTCATACACTACATAGTGCAATTTGACATCACCATGAATTTGAGCAAATTTTCTATCACTAGGTAATTTCAACTCATAAGTCTTAGTGTGTTTACTCTTATTTTGAGAAACTAATTCACCAACAAATTTACCATCTCTCAAATCAGGATAATATTCAAAATTTAATTTTTTATAAGCAAGCATATTATATTTTTTTAATGCTCTTTCTAGTTTGTGATACTCATTTTCGTTTGTATAATCTAAAACAAAACCTTTCATAACCATTCCCCCTAAAAACCCTTTGATAGCGACATTATAGCACAAAAGTTTACAAATGTCAAATTTCAATCCGAAGATGCCTATCTTTACTATATATACGAATTACCATTGGGACTTAATATTACCAAATTTTCTAGGTTTTGTCAAATTTTTCTAGCAATTTTTAGTTCAACAATTGTTTGTCCATCATTTAAACCATCTATATAATACTTAGAAACGGTCTTATTTTTCTTTAAGAGTTCATGAGTCTTGCCTCTTATAGCTCCACTACCTTTACCATGGATAATTACTACTTTCGTATTTCTAAGTTTCACATTATCACGTAAAAACGACTCTACAAGATAAGCACAAGTAGCAGTCGTCTCACCGTGTAAGTCTAAATGAGGTAAATAATCCGTAAAAGGATCAATTATTTTTCTCATAAATTTTATTAACCTCATCTAGTTTAGGAATTGATAATCTTCCCCCAATGGTTCTGGTTGCTAACCCAGCCGCAATATTACCATATTTAATAGCCTTTTCTAAAGGATAACTGGCTGCTAGTCCGTAACAGAAAGCCCCGGTAAAGATATCACCACACCCAGAAGTATCTACGATATCCATCTTTAGGGCGGGAGAAATCTTAATTTGGTCATCTACTAAATACATAGCCCCATTACTTCCTAAAGTAATAATTATATTCTGATGTTCAAAACGATTGCGAAGCTCGGTATAACAATTAACTAAGCTACTCACATTACTCTTATCTACTGGAGATTTCATCACATCACTAGCAAAATCTAAAGAACAAATTAAGTAATTGACTTTTAGAGCTACAGCAGCAATATCCTGATTAAAACGGTCTATTTTTAAGACACTAATAGCTCGGGGAAATCTTTCAATTGTCTGTTTAGAAGCATAAGTATCACCACCATCTAAGATAATTAAGTCTGGTTGAAAATCAAAATCAAACTTCTTTAATTTAACATATTCATCAGCAACTTCTAGTCTGGTTGGGACCTTTTTACTACTATCTAAGATGTTAAATGCTAAGACGGTATCCTTTTCATAAGACGTTTCAATATATCTGGTATCTACTCCGGCACTTTCTAATTCCTTACGAACTCTAGTTCCATAAACATCATTACCAACGACTCCAGCAAAAGTCGATGAAACACCCCATTTAGCTAACATATAAGAAACGTTACATGCCGTTCCCCCACCGCAACCAATCTTATTAATAAATCTGGTTTTTGTTCCTTCCTGTGGGAAGGTATCTACACTTACATAAATATCATAATTAGCTTGTCCTAAAGATAATGTTTTTATCATTTTTATCCTCCATCTATATTACAAATTATACTATATTTTCTTAAAGAAAAAAAGTACCAATTAAGGTACTAGTTATTAGTTTTCTTATTAATTAGGGCGGCTTTAGCGGCAGCTAGTTTTGCAATTGGTACGCGGTAAGCCGAGGCTGATATATAAGATAAGCCAATACGATCAAAGAAGATAATAGATTCTAGGGAGGCCGCATGTTCGCCACACACTCCTAAGGAAATATTAGGTTTTATCGCTCTTGATAATTTAGTTGCCACCTTAACTAACTTTCCTACCCCATTGGTATCTAAGTTCATAAAGGGATCAGTAGTTAGGATTTTCTTATCATAGTAATCTTTTAAGAATTTAGCGGCATCATCTCTAGAGAAACCAAATGTCAACTGAGTTAAATCATTCGTTCCAAAAGAGAAGAAATCACAAACATTAGCTAATTCATCAGCTAGAATAGCGGCTCTAGGAACTTCTATCATGGCGCCAATCTGATAAGATAAGTCTATATTTCTCTTCGTTAAGACTCTTTTTATCTCTTTTTCTACAATATTCTTTATGTAAATAAATTCTTTACTATCCATAATAAGTGGTAACATGATTTCAACCACTGGTTCAATGCCTTCGTTCTTAACATTACAAGCAGCACTGATAATGGCATTGGTCTGCATAACGGCAATCTCCGGATAAGTTATATCTAGTCTTGAGCCACGATGTCCCATCATCGGATTAAATTCTTTTAGACTATCTATTTTTAATTTTAAGTCCTCTATACTAAGATTTAAGACTTTAGCTAGTTCAGCTATTTCTTTATCTTCTTTAGGTAAGAATTCATGTAGAGGTGGGTCTAAGTAACGAATAACAACTGGTAAGCCGGAATTTAGACGATATAATTCTTCGAAGTCTTTTTCTTGATAAGGAAGAAGGGATACTAAGGCTTTTAAACGCGTTTCTTTATCTGGAGCTAGAATCATTTGTCTAAATTTAAAGATTCGCATTGACTCAAAGAACATATGTTCCGTACGAACAAGACCAATTCCCTCAGCCCCAAAGTTTTTGGCAATTTCCATATCTTTTTTAGTATCCGCATTCGCGCGAACTCCTAAGTTTTTAACTTCATCACACATCTTTAAAAGGTCCGTTAAAGCGGTATTACTACTAGCACTTTCTAGTTCTAAAGAACCCATATATACGTTACCAGTAGTCCCATCAATTGAGATTACATCACCCTCTTTTAGAGTTTTCTTATCCTTAGTAATTAAAGTATTATTAAGAATATCCATATTACTACAACCACTAACACAGACAATACCCATTCCTCTAGCTACTACGGCGGCATGAGAAGTCATTCCTCCTCTAATAGTTAAGACACCTTCGGCATAATGCATTCCCTCTATATCTTCGGGACTAGTTTCATGACGAACTAAAATGGTCTTATGACCTTTTTTAGCTTCTTCAATAGCTTTACTAGCTTCAAAGACAATAGCACCTCGGGCGGCTCCAGGACTAGCGGCAAGACCACTACCAATAAGAGTAGCATTCTTTAGACTCTCTTCTTTAAATATAGGATGCATTGCTTGCGTAATATCATCAATACTAACTCTTTCAATAGCTTCTTCCTTGGTAATTTTTCCTTCTTTTACTAGGGAGGTGGCAATATTTAGACTAGCTAAACCCGTTCTTTTACCATTTCTTGTCTGTAACATATAAAGATGTCCATCTTCTATGGTAAACTCCATATCTTGCATATCTTGATAATAGTCTTCTAATCTTTTCGCAATTCTTTGGAATTCGGCATAGACATTAGGCATAATTTCTTTTAAAGAATCAATACTCTTAGGAGTTCTTACTCCTGCTACCACATCTTCTCCTTGCGCATTAATTAAATATTCTCCAAAGAGTTTATCTTCTCCCGTAATAGGACTTCTACTAAAAGCTACTCCGGTCCCGGAATTATTATTCTTATTACCATAAACCATCTCTTGAATATTAACCGCCGTTCCCCAAGAATCAGGAATATTATTAATCTTACGATAATAGATAGCTCGTTTATTATTCCATGACTTAAATACGGCTCCCACAGCCATTATTAACTGTCTAGTAGCATCCTTAGGAAACTCTTCTTTAGTAATATCTTTATACATTTCTTTATATTTATTAGTTATAAAGAACCAATCATCTCCGGAAAGCTCAAGGTCACTTGAATAACCTTTTTCTTTCTTATAAGTAGTTAAATATTCTTCAAAAAGACTCTTATCACCACCCATAACAACATCACAAAACATCATAATAAGACGTCTATAAGAGTCATAGACAAACCTTTTATTTTGCATAGTCGCACTTAAAGAAGCAGCTACCTCATCATTAAGACCCAAATTTAAGATAGTATCCATCATCCCCGGCATACTACTTCTAGCCCCACTACGAACTGACACCAATAAAGGTTTACTCGCATCTCCTAAGATTTTCTTTGTCTTTTCTTCTAAAGTACGTAAATGTTTATAGATTTCTTCTTCAATAGCAACTGGTAAGGTCTCATTTTCTTCATAATACTTATTACAAGCCTCAGTCGTTATTATAAACCCCTCGGGAACAGGAAGACCAAGAGAAGCCATACTACATAGATTAGCACCCTTACCTCCTAAGAGTTCTCTCATGTCTTTATTGCCCTCATTAAAATCATATACAAATTTTTTCATCATCATCACTAGTTAAATTTAACTATTCCTTTCTTTTTATTCTAATTAAATATAGAATATTCTTTTTATTTTAGACCATTTTTATCTTTTAAAAGCTTTTAAATATTCTCTTCTTACGACTTCATTAGTCACATGCGTATAAATACCTGTCGTGGAAAGAGAAGAATGTCCTAAGAGTTCTTGAACACTTCTAATATCGGCGCCATTATTTAACATTTCGGTAGCATAAGAATGTCGAAATGTATGGGGTGTTACTTTCTTCTTTAGAAGACTAGTTTTAACCAAATTACTAATTATATACTCGGCTCCTCTTCTCGTTAAGAGAGTATTATTCTTATTTAGAAATAAATATTCTAAAGAACTATTTCTTACTTTAAGATACTCTTCTAAATACTCTTTAGCATACTCTCCAAAATAGACTATGCGCATCTTACTACCTTTTCCTAAGATTCTAATACTTTTATCACTCATATTAATATCTTTAATCTTAATATTAAGAGCTTCACTAATTCTTATCCCACTACTATAAAGAAGTTCTAGTAAAAGGGTATTTCTACGTCCTATAAAGTCAGTCCGTTCTAGGGATTTCTTTATAATCTTTTCGTAGTCATTATTATTAATGAAATTAGGTAGTCTTTTTTCTTTCTTTGGTCTATTTAAATCCTTAAGAGGATTATATTCTATTAGATGTTTATATTCTAAATATTCATAATAATTCTTTAGACTAGAAAGAATTCTATTAATACTACTACTCTTATAATTACTATTTCCTAAGACTTTTAAATATTCTCTAATAATATCTTTATCTACTTTGAGATAATTTATCTTTAAAGAACTTAAATACTCTTTAAAAATAGTAATATCACTAAGATAACTATTAACGGTATTATCAGGATACTTTCTAACACTTGTCAAATAATTTCTATATTCATTATCCATATATATTAATCCTTAAAAAATATAGGTTTCCCTATATTTCAAGTTGGTGCTTGCCAACGCCCTTTATCTTATAATAGCATCAAGTGCTAGAGTAATCATATCATCCAAGGACTTTTCCCGGTCTTCTATAGGTAAAACGACATCACTAAACTTGGAATCAACCGCTGTTACAATCGCGGTGGCCTCACGTTTAAAAGTATTAGCAACGTGAACTAGAGCATAAGCTTCCATCTCTTCGGCAATTGGTTTTACTTCTTCGGGAATTCTTCTTAAGACTTTATCCATATCAATATAAGGTCCAAAAGCATCACAAGTAAGCATCGTGCCGACATGGAGCTTTTTACCTTGTTCTTCCGCCGTCTTAATAATAGAAGCATTCAAAGTCTTACTAGGATACTCCATATTCTTATCATACCCATCATAGTTATAAGCAAAATTAGAAAGACTATATACACTATCAGCTAGAATTAGCTCTGGTACTTTAATATCTTTTGTTACAACGCCGCAAGTACCGATGCGAATAATTTTTTCTACCCCAAAGTAATAAAACAATTCAAAGGCATAGATACTCATACTAGGCATTCCCATACCACTTCCCATGATGGTAACTTTCTTTCCTTTATAAGTTCCTGTAAAGCCAAACATATTGCGAACACTGGTAACAAGTTTAGCATTATCTAAGAATTTCTCAGCTATGTATTTAGCACGCAACGGATCTCCTGGCATCAATACTAAAGGAGCTATATCACTTTTCTTTTCAACTTTAATATGTATAGGTTCATCTTGTGGTTTCATTTTCTATCCTCCTATGATTACATTATAGCAAAAAATAATATTATTTAAACAAAAAGTTTATTTTTTGTGATATTTTTCTTTACAAATCATCATCTTTAGAGTACCCTAACTACTTAGTGAGGAATATTATGAAAATAGAAATATCTTTAAAAGAAAGTTATATACTAATTGATTATAATGGTTTTAAGAGAAAAACTAATAACTTAGAATATCTTAAGTCTCTTCTGTATGATGATTATGGTTCTTTAGAAAACATTCATAAGAGAGGTAATGACCTAGTAGTCAATTTTCTTAAATGTTCTATTATTATTAAAAGTATTCGTAATATTAATAAATTTCCAGCAGGTTTTATTATCTTAGAATTTTTAAATTCCATAAAACCTTCTAAGTCTTTAAAACTTATTAAGTCTTAGAAGTCTTAATAAATTCTCTTAGAATTTTACTTATCGCTCGTTTTTCAATTCGGGAAACATAACTTCTAGAGATATGCATTTCTTTAGCTATTTCTTTTTGAGTCTTAGCTTTTCTATTATTAAGGCCATACCTATTAGTAATGATATTCTGTTCTCTTTTATTTAACTTCGTAATAAATTTCTTTAATAAGTCGATATTATCTTTAAGATATAATTCTTCTTCAATAGGTTTATTCTTATCTTTAATAACATCTTTTAAATTAATCTTATTACCTTCTTTATCAATACCAATATAATCATCTAAAGAAACAGTATTTTGATATTTCTTAGATTGACGATAATACATAAGAATTTCATTTTCTATACATCTAGCAGCATAAGTAGTAATTTTAATATTCTTATTCTTCTTATAAGAATCTATTCCTTTAATAAGCCCTATAGTCCCAATACTTATTAAATCATCAGTTAGAGTCAGTGGAGGATTAAATTTCTTAACGATATGGGCTACTAATCTAAGATTATGTTCGATTAAGATATTTCTAGCTTCCTTATCTCCCGTTTCCATTAAGTTAATATACTTTTCTTCTTCTAATGGACTTAATGGTTCTTTAAAGACTGTATTAGAATAACTCCCTGTAAATAAGAAAATACTTTTCAAGAAGTTTATAATTATATTTATCATTAAACCACCCTAGTACATTGTATTTAATTAGTATTAAAAAAAGACTTATAGAATTTCTACAAGTCTCAATATTCAAAGTAACGGGGCCATTTGATAAGAGAACACATTAATTTCGGCCCCGTTACTTAATTAGTTTTCACAATAAATGGATCATTTGCTGTTCCGATTCCACCTGATATTTCTACGTCTTCTTTTAGATTTATAACAGGGCGGGCACCAAGACTGATAATAACGTTCCAACCATTGCCGAGAGAGCCAGTGCTAAGCAAAATCCCCTCATCAGCAGTGCCCCATGCCGCATCAAAGAGCGAAGGGGACAAAGTCCAGTAATGTTGTGTAGAATAAGCCCACGATAATTTATTTATATGTCTTTGATCCATACCGGCAAATACTAATTCATCATAAGTAATTAACCCTACCGGATAAGTTAAAGCCTTATTTCCTATACTAGAATCAGTAGTTGTATATAGATCTCTAGATGGTTCTGGGCAAGTAAATTGAGCAACATTCTTTTCATATCTTCCATATACCCCAAAGCAACTATTTGTAGATGTACTAATACCATCACCATAATATAATGTTCTATCACCACAGAAACCTACGGCATTAGATACATAACTGCCATAACCATTATCTACAATATTAGTTTTATACCAATTATCAACGGCTGTTTTTATTGTTGAATTATTAGTATTATTATGTACTTCAGCAAATGTTGTACCGTCTTTATTACCGTACATATAGCCGACATAAGTTGGATCATTATATAAGCTATTAAATTGATATGTTTGATTGTTTATTGATTGTTTTACACCAGTAGCATTTTTTTCGCTTCCATTGTAAATTAATCTAATCGAACCATCGCCATTAATTCTAACTATTTGCCAGTAGTAGCCAGCAAAGTAAACATTATTATCCTTAACATTACCACGATAATAATACGTTGTACCGTAATCATCTGTTCCTTGATATAACCCCTTATCAGATTTATCAGTTTCTAATTCCATTTCTGTTAATGTTACACAAGATAAATTATAAACATTAGTTGCATAAGTTATGTTATTTGTTGTTTGGGTACTAGTTGATTTAGTGGCACCAGTAATTTGATAAACCGTGATATTACCAGTATTTCTTGTAGCGTATAATTTTTTACTAGTCTGATTATATGCCATATATTCAGTTGAATAATAATACTTAGTGTCTCCCGAATAATCTAAGGTTGTTGGGTCTTTTAGTGAACAACCACCCAGGCTATATTGAGCAGTATCGGCATTAAAAGTCTTTGTTGTACACACATACATGTATTGTTCATTGGCATTTATGCCACTTAATTCGGATACTGAACTTATGGCGTCAGTTGTTGGTTTTATAACCTGCCTTGTAGAAGTTGAGCCAGTCTTCTCTACCCACTTAATAATTGGAGCCGTATTAGTAACATCAACCGTTTGCTTAGCTGCTATTTTAGTCTTAGCAATAGCCGGTGTTGTTTGATATTCATTAGCTAGGATAGCATCACCCAACTTAGTATAACCAGCCGTTACTGGACTATAATTACCCGGTTCAGAAACCACTACTACTTTAGATTTAAAAACCTTATTCATAACATCATCATTAATCGTTGCATCCTCATCCATCCAAAAAGACACACTATAATCAACAGTATCATCAGCTCCTAAATAACCTTCACCAATTGTATGAGAATTAACACTTCCATCAATTGTCGTCTTTGCTGTTGCATACTTATCTAAAGTTGTAATAGATTCACTATTTACCTTAGTAGCAACCCACTTACTATCTAAAGTAGTACCCTCTAAGGCTTCTAAATTAACATAATAATGAGTGAAAATAGAACAATTATTATGAATAGTAAAACTAAATGGTTTTAACTTTAACCCCTGTTCGTCGGTAATCGGATAAGCATTAGTTAAATTAATTTCATCTTTTTGATCAGTAAGTTCTATATTAAAACATCCTGATGTTGCGGTATTGGTCTTTTCCTGCATCTTAGTAAAACGCCAATATGCATAAGAAAAACCAATACTTATCAAAATAAGTGCAAAAATACCTAAAAATAATACTATTTTATTTTTATTATTTATCACATTTTTCATAAACAACCTCTAAATCTATTATTAACAATTTTTCAAAATAAATACCTTATTTAAGAAAATCTCTATTTTTCAGATTCATAGAGTTAAAAACTCTATGAAAAGGTACGGTAAATACTGGGCTTAAATGCCATTTTGACCATAATTTTGACTAGAATAGATTTTGACTTATTGCTATAGCAACACCTTACAAAGCCAGTATTCACCCGAATTTGAGAATATTTCTTTTGACTAGAATTTTGACTACAAAAACATTACAGTTCTTAAAAAATATGGTTTTAAAAGGCTATGTTTTGTGTTAAAATTAGTTTATAAGTTAAAAATAGAGACCGGAAAATCGTATTCATAGAGTTTTTAACTCTATGAAAAATATGGGAAATAGATTATTTTTCCCTGATTTTTAAAATTTATACAAAAAGAAGAGCACTATTTCTAGTACTCTATGTCTTCATATTTATCTAAGATTTCTTTTTGTTCTTTTAAGATATTAATTGCTTTATTACGATACTTAATAGTATCTAATTTTATTTTATCAGCATCATCTTGGATTTTTTGAGCTCTTATTAGAGCATCATTAATAATTCTTGAGGCGTTTTTCTTAGCATCTTCTAAAATTGCTATCGATTCATCGTTAGCAGATTTCCTAATCGTTTGGTTAGATTCTTCGGCTAAAGCCAGTGTTCTTCTTAAAGAAGTTTCAATACTTTTATATTGTTCTAATTCACTTTCTAACTTAGCTTTTTCATCAGCTGTTTTTTTTAGTTTATTTAACATATCCTCATATTCTTTGGTTACATTATTTAAAAAATCATTTACTTCGTTTTTATTATAGCCATAAAAAGACATCCCAAATGTTTTAGGCATAATCCCCCACCTCAATTTTTATTAATTACCACTTCACTTCTTCATTCTCCTCTTCATCAAGGGATGATGAATCCTCAGTGATTTTTCCTTGAACGTTTACATTTTTAGGTGCACATAAATAAATACCTACACCAACTTTTTGCATTGTGCCACCAATAGCATAAATACAACCACTTAAAAAGTCAATTATCCTCTTTGCTTGGTCAGAAGTAACTCTTTTTAAGTTAACAACAACACTATTTCTTTTCTTTAAATGGTCAGCAATTTGTTGTGATTCTGAATACGCTCTTGGCTCCAAAAGAATCATCTTAGAACCGCCACCATTTTTATTATCCTTAGTATCTTCCTCCGTTGTTGTATAAAATTCATCTTCAGTTTGAAGAGAACTATCATCACCATCTAACCCCATCATTTTCTTTAAATTTAAAGCCATAATTACAATCTCCTTACTTTATCTAACAACAATTATACATAAAATAAGCACTTTTTGCAATCATTTATGACTTCTCGTGCTTATTTATAATATCAAATTGTCTTCGATTTAGCAACCACAAATTGGATAATTTTTTTAGAACTTAATCGCACTAGTTAAGTAAGCTTTAAGTTCACTTACTTTAACTTTTTCTTGTGCCATAGTATCTCGATTGCGAACAGTTACTAAGCCATCATTAATAGTTTCATCATCTACAGTAATGCAAAAAGGTACTCCGGTAGCATCACTTCTTCGATATCTTTTTCCAATACTACCCGCTTCATCATAAGATACATAGAAATCTTTAATTAAATCAGCATAGATTTCATTAGCTTTTTCACTATGTAGTTTCTTAACTAATGGTAAGATAGTGGCTTTAAAAGGTGCTAAAGCTGGAATTAAATGCAATACTTCTCTTTCGGAGCCATCTTCTAATATTTCTTTTTCATACGCATCACAAATAATAGCTAAGAATAATCTTTCTACCCCCACACTTGGTTCTATAACGTATGGTAAATATCTTTCATTAGTCTCCGGATCAATATATCTTAAATCTTTCTTGGAATGTTCCATATGGGTAGATAAATCATAATCAGTACGATCGGCTATTCCCCATAACTCACCCCATCCGAAGGGATAATGATATTCAATATCTGTAGTAGCTTTCGAATAAAAGGATAATTCTTGTTTCTCATGGTCTCTATTTCTTAAGTTCTCAGGTTTAATTCCTAAATCTTTTAAGAAAGTATTACAATAAGACTTGTAGAACCCAAACCACTCTAAATCCGTATCCGGTTTACAGAAGAATTCTAATTCCATTTGTTCAAATTCTCTTACTCTAAAGATAAAGTTTCCGGGAGTAATTTCATTTCGGAAGCTCTTTCCTATCTGACCGATACCAAATGGTACTTTAGCACGCATTGTTCTTTGAACATTTAAGAAATTAACAAAAATTCCTTGAGCTGTCTCTCCTCTTAAGTAAATCTTATTCTTAGTATCCTCAGTTACTCCTTGACTAGTTTCAAATAACAAGTTAAATTGACGGATATCCGTAAAATCACAAGAACCACACTTTGGACAAGTGATATGATGTTCTTTAATGTAACTCATTAACTCTTCGTTACTCCAACCATCAGCACTCCCAGAGATACCCTCTTTAGCAAAATATTCTTCAATTAATTTATCTGCCCGACTTCTAGTCTTACATTTACGACAATCAATTAGGGGATCGGCAAATGAAGCAACGTGTCCTGATGCTACCCAGACATTAGGATTCATCAGAATAGCGGCATCAATCCCATAATTATACTTATTCTCAACAATAAACTTCTTCCACCAAAGTTTCTTAATATTCTCTTTTAATTCTTTACCTAAAGGACCAAAATCCCAAGTATTTGCAAGTCCTCCATAAATCTCACTTCCGGGAAATATAAATCCATATTGTTTACAAAAATTAACTATATCTTCCATACTATTTTTCATATCTTAAAATCCTTCCATTTTCAATTGTAGATGCTTAGCGGTTTTAATTTCTTCGCGTAATTTAATACTTTTAGCAATCAACATTTGCATATATTTACTATTACCTGTTACTATAACTTTCGTATTTAAAAAATCAATATCAACTCTTAATCTTTCTAAACTATTTTGATATACTTTAATACCATCAGCAGTTCTTACTTCTTGTAATAATAAATCATAAATAAATTCTAAATCTAAAATATCTAAATGACAAGTCCTAAAACAAACATTACCACTTTTCTTATCAATAATTTTTAACTCATCTTTATTAATATTTATTTCTAAATACCCTTTATCTTCATAAAGAATATTACTTATACTCTTTCTAATTCTCGTATTTAAAAGATTTAATATATCATTATTAACACTACTTAATAGACTTCTATCAATCCTTAAAGTTTTACCATCTTTTCTAGAAATAATATCTTTCATATCTTTAGAAGTATCAGGAGCAAAGACTAGAATATCTTTTCTTAAAAAGTCTTCTATTACAGTATAAATTAACTTATCCTTAGAAATATCTCCTATATCTAGAAAGCCATTACGAAAGGACTTAACAATTCGATATCCATAACACTTAATATTATCTTTACTAATCACGATATCATGATAATCTCCCGTAAGTGCCCTTATAATATCAATATTCAAAATAATCACCATAACCCTTAACATCAATTAGTATAATAAAACTACCTAGATTTTGCAAGCTCACATGATAAGTTTATTCAAATTATTTTTTGATTTTAAATATAGACCCGTATAATTTTGATAATAATTAGTAATAAAAAGATTAATTTCTCTTTTCGTTACTTCACTTACTCTTATTTCTTTTAGACTATTAATATCTATTTTCATATAGTTTCTAATTAAGATGATACTCTTCTTAGAAACAATATATTCATTTTGATAACACTTTTCACAGATAAGTCCTCCGGACTCACCATTTAACGTGATAATATTATCCTTTTTACCACACTTAACACAAGTATCTAAAGAAAGATTAATGCCTAGATAACTCAAGTATTTAAGCTCTAAGATATTACATAAGACTAAGGGATCTAATCCCTTCTCTAACTTATCTAAGGTACTTAAAAAAATATTTAAGATACTTTTACTTTCATCTTGTTTAGCAACCTGATAGGTAAGACTTCCTAAGTAAGAAAGATAACTAATTAAGGTGATGTTACTATGGAGAGTGGTATAATAATCCTTAACATTAATCTCAGTTACAAGGGATAAGCCTTCGGACTTTAACTTAATTTGAAAGGTAGCATAATTATAGAGTCTAGTTTTATTTAAGAATTTACTTTTAATATTTTTGGAACCACGACAAAGAAGACCAATAAGGCCTTGTTCTTGGGTTAAAACTTGTAATACTTCACTATTTTCTTTAAAAGGCGTTACATAAAGAATAACGCCACTTACAACACTATTTTTCATTTTACTTACATTTTTTATACTTTAAATAATATTCAATTTTTCCCGTTTCCTTAAATAACTGCCAATAATCTTCTTTATTCATATTTTTATCACCTATTATTATAATGATGCTAAAAATAAATTTTTATTCATTAAAAATCATAAAATCCTAAATCTTTTAAAACAAATTCCTTATCACGCCAGTTGGGAATACATTTAACATAGAGCTCTAAGTAGACTTTTTTTCCTACTAATTCTTCAATTTCTTGACGAGCCTCACTACCAACATTTTTAAGCATCGCCCCTTTAGAGCCAATAATTATTTTTTTTAAAGATTCTCTATCAACGATGATATCAACATTAACTTTGACAAGGTGTTCGGTCTCTTCATAATTAGTGGTAACACAAGTAATAGCATGAGGAATTTCTTCTTCTAAGTTATTAAATAGTTTTTCTCTTACATACTCGCTAATTAAAAAACGAGTAGAACTACTAGTGATGGCATCATCACTAAAGTACTTAAGATTATCAGTTAAATATTTTTTGACAGTCTTAATTAATTCTTCGGTGTTTTCGCCACTTAAAGCACTTAGAGGAATAATCTCACTAAAGTCAAAAAGTTCTTGATACTCTACTATTCTTTTGATTAGTTCTTCTTTATCTAATTTATCAATTTTATTTAAAACTAGGATAGTGGGAATATCTTTATTTAAAGAATTTATAATTTCTCTATCCCCACGACCTAAACCACCTTTAGCATCAACGACTAAGATAATGCAATCAACTTCTTTTTGTTGACTTAAAGACTGTTTATTTAAGACTTTACCTAACTTATCAATAGGTTTATTAATACCGGGAGTATCCACAAAAACAATTTGGGAATCATTATCGGTATAAATACCATCAATTACATTACGGGTAGTTCCCGCTTTATCAGAAGTAATTGCAACATGATAATTAACTAATTTATTTAAAAGGGTGGATTTACCAACATTCGGGCGCCCAATTATACTTACAAAACCACTTCTCATCGTGTTATGCCTAACCTTTCTAATATCTTATCTTGTTTTTCAAACATAATTTGTTCTTCTTCTTTTTTCATATGATCATACCCTAGTAAATGTAAAAGACCATGGCAAACTAAGAAAGATAATTCCCTAGTCTCACTATGTCCATATTCTAAGGCCTGCTCTTTCATTTTATCAATACATACATAAATGTCCCCTAAGACTCTTATACCTTCTACTTCAAAGTCATTACTATCTTCTAGGGCAAAAGAAATAACATCAGTAGGACGATCAATCCCCCGATAGGTTTTATTTAACTTATGAATTTCTTCTAAGGTTACAAAGATAATTGAAAAAACAGCATTAGAGACCCCCTCTTCTTTTAGAGTTTCATTAATAACCTTCTCTAAATAATCATAATTATGATAAAGATTATTATCAACAATTACTTTTTCTGCCATTAAAACCACCTCAAATCTAGTATATTAGCGGCATACAAAATAAACATAACTAGTATTATAAGAGATATCACATCATAAATAAAGTCTTTTTGGAAAATTTTTGGTAAATGCTTATAAATGGCATCTAAGGCAATGTAGACAAAATATCCTAATATAGCTCCTAAAATATTTAACATGACATCATCAATATCAAAAGATCTTCCAATCTTTAACTGAACAGTCTCTACGGTAATACTGGTAATTAAGGCATCCATAATAATAGGCCAAACTTTTTTAGGCTTAATATATCTTGAGATAAAATAACCAAAGGGTATAAAGATTAAAATATTCCCAAAGACATTATAGATAAACATCTTACTACCAAATTTATAACGCATAATCTCTTTGAAAGGAATATAATTAATTCCACTTCCTAGAGAGTTTTCGGTCCCTGTTAATAGTTCAAATAATAATAAGACATAGATAATAAAGAGTAAGTTTAAGATCTCATTATGAATAACTACCTTTTCATTAGTAGTCCTAATATAACTAATTCTTACCGTCGTAATAACTACTATAAAGATAATTAACATCGGTATAGCCCCGTTCACAATATTTCTTAGTGCTTCATTAAACATAAAAAACTCCTAACTAGAAAGTAAAACCAAAGCGGTTATGAATACTTCTACTTCTATTGTACTATCAAATGTGTTCTTTTTCAAAATATTTTTATGTAAAATTTTCTCCTCGTCATCTAACTGAAGATTGATTTTCTCAGCTACTAAGGCATTAATCTTGCTATCTAGTTCTGCTTCCGTATAAGAAATTTTTTCGGTCTCTAATTCATATTCTTTAGATTTAATTAATCTTTTCCCTAAGATACTTATTAAGACTTGGTCTTCTTCCTCATATAAAGGATATTTACTTCTTAAGATTTTATAGTCATTACGTCCCATATCCAATTTAAAATTAGTCTGAGACCTCCCAGTTCTTTTTTTTACTTCATAGTAAGTAGGAAGAGAAAGACTTGCTTTATACCATACTTCTCCATAGATTTTACCACTGGCACAAACCGTACTTTTTTCTTCTCCGTTTAAAGTAATATCCCCACTAATTAAAAGGTCACCACTTCTTACTAAGGTATCTTCATGGACTAAGACATTACCATGAGTAGCCTCGATGATTTTAACATAGCCATCTCTTTTCGCATAAACATTACAATAATCTTTTTCTTTTTCTTTAGTATCTTGGAGTCTTTCTTCTAGGGTTATAACATAGAGCATTCCTTCTCTTTTGATTTCTAACCATTCTATTTCATTTTGATAGGTACTTAAGATTTTATTTTTAATATTAATTAGTTTCTCATTGGAAAGTGCAAAGGTTAGTCTTTTGACATTATAAGTCTCTAAGGTCTTTAAAAGATTCTTAGTTAATTTATCATTCTTACTTACTACTTCGACTTTGATGATAATATTCTTGAAGATTAGAAATAAAATAATACTTAAGATAATACTACTTATAAGAAGAATATTATTTCTTAATATGTTTTTTATTCTTATTATCTTATTATCTTTTATAATCTCTAGATGATAAAACTTCTTAAGATAAGGTAAATCTTTCTTATCTATATAACATTTTAAGTACTTATTAGTATAACTTACTTGGATAATTGTAATTCCTTTATCAATCATTCTTAAAAGAAAGTTATTAAGATTATAGACTCTAAGGGATATAAGAATTCTATTCATATTTAATTTCCTTTATCATCCCTTGAATTAGAAGTTCGGTACCACAAGATTTTCTTAAGATGAGATTATCTCCTTTAATAGTTATCTTCTTATCTTTAATGCTTAGGATAATCTTAGTCTTAGTAATTAAATAAACTTTATTAAAATTATAGATGTATAAAGAATCATTAAAATAGGCTAGAAAATAATCTTTATCATATAAAAAATTCTGTAAATTAGCCCATATATGCATAAAATCACCTAGTAAATCCTATGAAAAAAGAAGTCTAATAGACCTCTTTAAACTAAACTATTTCTGATTAATTTACTAACTTCACTCATATCGGCAACACTACCAAGACTACTAGATGCTTCTTTCATAATTTTCCCCATATCTTTTATAGTTGCATCTGGGTAATTACTCATAATTTTTTTAACAGCCTCTTTAGTCTCTTCTTCTGATAATTGCTTAGGCAAGTATTCCTCCAAGATTTTAATTTCCTCTTTTAAAGTTGCGACCATATCCGGGCGATTATATTTTTCATACTCAAGGATACTGTCGGTTCTTTGTTTAACTTGCTTTTTAATAATAGCAATTATGTTTTCATCAGTTAGCTCATTCTTAGCGTTAATTTTTTCAGCTTGAATAGCACTTTTTAACATTCTAAGAACGGAAACTTTAAACTTATCAGAATTTTTCATTGCCATAAGGGTATCGCTTTGGATTTTACTCTCTAACATACGCTACTCCTTAATCTCTATGATGTTTTCTAGCATTACGAATCATTTCTTTTTTGGCTTCTCTTCTTTTTACGCCTGGTTTTTCATAATGTTTTCTCTTTTTTAATTCTGAAGGGACACCACTTTTAGCAACTTTAACTTTCCACTTTTTAAGTGCACCATCAACGTTACCATCTTTTACCACTACTTTTGTCATCATTATCCCTCCCTTCAATCAACAAGCCAATTATACCACAAAAAAAGAAAGAGTTTCAACTATTTTTCGCCTAATTAAGCCTATTTTCTCTTTCTTAGTTTAAGTTATTCTTTAAATTATCCATATTATAGATATAAGTATCTTTAAAATAAGGAATATTCCCAGAAGTAGCGGTTGTATTAAAGATTTCTATTAACTTAACATACTTAGTACCATCAACATTACCTTTGGAAATAATATCGGTAACATCAGTAACCACAATATTATCAACAATCATTTTCGTATTATTATTGTTATTATAATTAATGGCAAAATTACAAGTAGATGAGTCTCTAGTAGCTTGCCCAATATAACCTTTTCTTGCTTTATTCAAGAAAGCAAAACTAACGTTTTCGCCAACTACTACATTATCATTGTCATAGAATAAGCCCATTTTTCCCACTTCACTACCACTGGCAACACTAGCGGGGGCGACATCGCTTACATAACTATTAGGACTTTGATTACAATTGCCTAATATAGCACAAAAAATATTACCGAAAATACCACCTATAAAACCACCTAAAGCGCCCCAATCGATACCACCTACCGGAGAATTAGAGCCACTGGCATTGGCAACTCCTGTATCAACTGGACCTACGGTACCATTGGTGAAGGTCTGGTAACTTATATAATAAAAGTGACCAGATACACAATTAAAATAATTAGAGCGAACTAAAGCATTACTCTTACCATTAAATTTTAATGACGTTACGCCATTACCCATAGTTTCCTCGCCACTATAATAAGCATTAGCGCCGATACCACTCCAAGAATCTCGACTTTCAAAATCACTATTATTAACTAAATTAGTTAAAGTAACATACTTGGTATCAATGAGATTATTTAAGGAGTCATTAATTCCTTTATTATAAGCATTGATGGTACTACGATAATACGTATAATTACCAATAATAACAATTACTAAAGTTGCAAATAAAAGCAAGAAAGAATAAATTAAAGTAGTAGCAATAAAGCCATTTTTTCTTCGCATAACTAAACCTCTATTATCTTGAGTATAACACAAAAAAAGGACCAAATAAAGGTCCTCTTTACTAAATAAATAAATTATATCTAAATATTAAGCGAAAGATTGAAATCAAAAGAGCCATTAACAAAATCTCCCTTGAATAAATCTTTTTAGAGTAGAGCCTAAAGTATTACCTAAGTCTTTAAAACTTGATAAAGCTCTTACCATTGAGTTAATAAAACTTACTAAAGTAACACCGGCACCTCCCCTTATCATCATTAATTCATCATTTTTAATTATCATCTAAATATTTCCTTTCTATTTACAACATAAACCGCCACAGATATAGACACGTAGTCTAAAAGCCCAGTAACGACCTAGTCTCTTTGCTTTTTCAACATTAATTATTAAACTTTCTAAGAAGGTTTTAGCACCTCCCCGATAAGTTTTTAATTCTTCGAAACTTAAATTCATATATACCTACTTACAGACATTAGAAGTTTGAAATAAGCCATTAAAGAATCCGATTAAGAAAGCTCCTAAACTAGCTATAAACATAATAGAAGCAGGTTTCCATCCTCCTCTTATCATCATTAATTCTTGTGTTTCTAATTGCATAATATATATTCCTTTCTTTTAATTATCTAATTTAATTTCTCTATCAAATAGTTCTTTTAGATTACGATGAGTTATATAGATTAAAGTTATATCTGGATACTCATTTTTTATATTCTTAATAATATTCTTTTCCATAGATTCTTCTACTCCACTTAAGGCTTCATCTAAGATTAAGATTTTATTATCTTTCAGAAGGGTTCTGGCTAGAATAAGACGCATAACTTCTCCTCCGGAAAAGTTAACATCATCCTCAAGAAGAATAGTCTCTAAGTGATTAGTTTCTTTATTTATAAGTTTATCTAAGTAACATATTTTTAAGACTTTAGTTAACTTACTTACTGGTATATCTTTTCCTAGTGTTATATTTTCTAAGATACTACCTTTAAACAAAGACTCATCTTGACTAACATAACTAATCGACTTTCGAAGACTATTTAAGTTATAATCACTTAAGTTTATCCCATTAATTAGGATATTTCCGGTAGTTGGTTTATAAAACCCAAAGAGTAATTTAACTAAACTAGATTTACCAGAACCTGATTCACCAGTGAGAATAATTTTTTCACCAGATTTTATTTCTTGATTTAGATTCTTTATGACATAGTTAAGACTATTATAAGTAAAACTTACATTCTGGATACTTATATTTCCACTGGTAAATGTTAATCCTTCAAACTCTTCTTCTTTTAAAGACATAAATTCACTTAAATGAAGATAATTTTCTTCAAGATAAGATATTCTAGGGAGACTATTTAAACACTCTTTAAGAGTATTTATAAGAGTTGTACTTAAAGCAAGATAAGTAAATAAGTCTACTAATTCTATTAGATTCTTATTAACTAGTATTAGAGCAATACTAATACTTAGGATATTTAAGATATCTAAGAAAAATTCTTCTATTACTTTATATTTACTTAAAGAGTGTAAATAAGTCTTATTGGTATCTAAGTAGTTAAGTAACTTACTTTTAAATTTCTTTAGAAAATAATCACTTTTAGAGAGTCTTTTTATCATTTTAACTTTTCTAATAGTCTCTAGGAGCACTTCTTGATAAGAATTACTTTCTACTATAGTATTTTTTAAGTCTTTCTTATTTAGTTTAATACTAAGTAATTTAAGGACTAAATAAATACTTAAGATAATAATTAGTAAAAGACCTAGAGTACTATTAATGATAAATATAAGACTTAAGATAGATATTATCTCTAAGAGTCCTAAAAAGATACTTAAGATAAGTTCTAAGAAGGCTTCTTTAAAAGTATTTAAGTCATTAACATACTTATTTATTCTCCCCATTGATATAAGGTCTAAATTAGATATAGGAAGTAAAAATAAATGATTGATAAAGTCTTTAGTATAGTCATATGATAGGCGCCAATCGGTTGATATTACTTTACTTTGGAAAATACTACTTAAAATAGCTTTAAAGATAGTTAGAATAATAAATAGTATTATGATATATAAACTATTTAGATGAACTACTACTTTTAGATAATAACTAAGAATTAAGCTTATTAGAGATAAGATAATTCCTAAGAATATAATAGTAATTAGTTCCTTCTTATAGACTCTAAAAGTACTTAAGAATAAGTCTTTTAAGGTCTTTTCTTTTCCTAGATGAATAATATTACCTAGGGGAATAGCTTTAATAGCAATACCTGTCCATATCGTATTTAACTCTTCCCAAGAGATTTTTTCTATCCCCCTAGATGGATTCATAATAGTAACTTTCTTCTTTGATGTCTTTAATAAAAGAATAAAATGTCCATAAGAATTATTATAGGTACAATGAAGAATTAAAGGTATTTTAGTAGTTTTTAAGTCTTCTATAGTTAGTTTTAAACCCTTCGCATCAAAACCATAACTATTTAGAGCTAAAACCATGTCATAAGCGCTTATGCCAGTTTTATCTAAATGCGTATCTAATTTAATTCTTTCTAAAGACACATAACCTTTATAGTATTTTACAAGACTGTAAATCACCGCAGGACCACAATCATTAACATCACTTTGTCTTGTTATCAATCTTTTCATTTTTAACCTCCTATATATATATATTGGCGGTCGATGTCGATTTTTGTTCATAAATTGCAAAAAAAATGCAAAAATTTGTAATTTTTTGCATTTTTCCACCTTTAGCAATCTTTTTCTTTAAGAAATTCTACTCGAGGTAAACAATTATCTTCAAGCCTTTTTCTGGTGTGAAACTTTTTTGACTAATTTGAACCAAAAAGTTTCACACCAGAGTTTTAAAAAAGCAAGACTTAAGGTCTCACTTCAAAATTATTTTTTGGCTTTTTTCTTATTTTTACTTTTTTTAAACTTTTTAATTTCTTTTTCTTGCTTTTTAACCTTCGTAATTAATTCTTGTTCTTTTTGATTGTTTTTAGAGATATCTGGGAATGCTTTAAATAAACGATTACCCACAAACTTTAAGTTTTCGATTTCGCCTTTATATTTCTTCTCTAAAAGAGCTGGTATCATTCTTAGTTTTTCACTTTTTAATTCTTCGGCAATAATTATACGATGACGAAGATTATAAGCAATGATACAAGAAAATACCATATCAAGGATAAAGATTAAAAGAATAATGGTTCCCGTTATCATAATAAAGTTATTACTAAAATGCGTACGAAATTGAAATAATAAGGGATTAATTAAACGAATAATTAAAACAGAACCAATTCCAAAGAGAATAGAATTCTTTAAGCAAATCCGACCATTGATATTATCTTTTCTGTAAGAATAATCCCACCAACGATTATGGAAGATAAGTTCTAAAACATAGCTAGTGTAATATTCAACGGCACTGGTAATTAAAGCTCCCATTAAAAAAAGAATAATGATATCATTTTGATACTTAGATAGAAGCCAAGTAATAAGGACAAACCCTACCCCATAGATAGGACATATTGGTCCGAATAAAAAACCCCTATTAACGAGTTTTTTCGTATTAATACTACATTTAATTACTTCCATCGTATAGCCAAGAAAACTAGCTATAATAAAGTATAAAAAGATTTCCATTATTCTTAAATACATAATTATTCTCCGTATCTTGTGACTTTACAGTCATTAGGATTAAATAGACAAGTAAAACACATTTTATATTCACTGCCCGTAGAATCTTCATAACCATCAATAATTAGATTAAATATTCCATTAATAATTCCAGGAGCCATAAAAACTAGGATAGCCGCTATAGATCTTTTGGCAAATTGAACTAAATTTTTCTGTAAGCTATCAGCCCCACTAATAACTGCCTTGGAAACATCAATGGTACCATAAACAATTAAGACTATGGGCACAATTATTTTTACAGCGAAAATAGCATAACCCACAATTCTAAGAGCTAGTTTAACACCATTCTCCCCACAAGGGTTATCAATAGTAGTGGTAGTTGTCGCAGCCATAACGGGATTTAAGAATACAAATAATCCTAAAACGAATAATAATATATATAAATGTTTCTTCTTCATAAGAACCTCACTTCCTAGATTATATCATACTCCCTCCTCTCTTAAAAGATAAAATGAGTAATTTTAAAACTAGGAATGTATTTCTTCCTAGTTTTCCCTTATGGGTGATAAGGATCATTCATTGTTCCATCACCGTTATTTAAGACTTCTGGTGATAAATTTAAGACAGGTCTTACCCCACCAGAGCTGTTCACACCGCTGGAGTTGTAAGCGTCTCCATCGCTGCCCACATACATCACGTGAGCCATCGCCAAAACGTTCGAAATATTGAAACTATCCGGCGATGAAGTCCAATAATCATTTCCAGAGTATAGGTAATAACCACTATTGCTAGAACTTCCCCCTGCTAAGACTGCTTCATCAGTCGTTATTAAACCAATTGGGTAAGTTAAAGCTCCATTACCCTTGCTAGTATCACTTGCCGTAAAGGCATTATTTTGCTGAATGCATCTTAAATTAGATTTATTAGCCGAACTATAGAAATCATACCAACGATAATAGGTTTCGCTAACGCCAGCTCCTGTTCCTGAATTGCTAGATGAGAAACTTCGACCATTGCAGAAAATATTATCTGCTAAATATTGTTCGTTTTCCGTACCGGAAATATTGGTTTTATACCAATTATCTAAGTAAGTTTTTATAGTTGAGTCATTTGTATTAGTCTGAGCTACTTCTTTACTGGAAGTTCCATACCTGACATAACCATATTTTACGGAAGCTTTTGAATCACCTGCAGTTACACCAAATATTTTATACAATGTATTTACACTAGAAGGAGTACTTGTTGGCGTATAGCTTGCATAATAATAGCCAACATAATCTCCTGTTAAATCACTGCCTAATACAGCAATCGGATCTTTTAAAGTGAATTTTCTTGTACTTTCATTGAACGTATACTCTTTAGCTATATAATAAGTATTTGTATTCGTAAAATTAGTTGAGGAAGAATACTCGGTAGCTTCTACTATAGCATCACGATTACCATACATATACCCAACACCAGCATTGTCATCAGAAACATAGGAACTAGTAGCTTCTTGAACATTATCTTTCTTCCAATACTCGTTGAATTCTGACTCTCCAATTTGTCTATCTGTACTACTCTCACCATTGGTATGAGCAGATGTTCCATCATAGATTACTCTAACCGTACCATCACCATTAATACGAATAATACGCCAATACTTATCAGCAAACTTTACAAAGTTATTGGTAACATTACCTCTATAATAATAACTTGTTCCATAAGCATCAGAGGCACTACAAA